>Ga0123354_10004461_pt1 | contig 19836 bp, 11 predicted proteins | sample TergutLab28metaG_2_FD_97872 | JGI IMG/M metagenome (GOLD analysis project Ga0123354, IMG submission 97872) | Labiotermes labralis P4 segment gut microbial communities from Petit-Saut dam, French Guiana - Lab288 P4 | ecosystem: Host-associated > Arthropoda: Insects > Digestive system > Gut ...
GAACCTTTTGTCTTCCAGGTTGCTATCCAAAAATTTAAAGATCAAGATATATAGAACTATAATTTTGCCTGTTGTTTTGTATGGGTGTGAAGCTTGGTCGCTGATATTGCGGGAGGAAAGGAAACTGAGGGTGTTTGAGAACATGGTGTTGAGGAGAATATTTGGACCTAGGAGGGACGACATAACGGGGGAATGGAGGAGATTGCATAAGAAGGAGCTAAATGATTTTTACTCCTCACCCAATATTGTGTGGGTGATAAAATTGAGAATGAGATGGGCTGGGCATGTGGCGTGTATGGGTAAGGAGAGGGGGGTGTATAGGGTCTTGGTGGGGAAACCAGAGGGAAAGAGACCACTGGGGAGACCTAGGTGTAGATGGGTGGATAATATTAGGATGGATCTCCAGGAGGTGGGATGTAGGTATATAGACTGGATTGGGTGGGCCCAGGATAGACAGGTGGCGGACGTTTGTGAAGGCGGTAATAAACCTTTGGGTTCCGTGAAATGCGAGGAATTTCTTGACTAGCTGCAAACCAGTTAGCTTCTCAAGAAGGACTATGCACGATGGAGTAAGTAATCTGAAGCTATATTCTTCCAGGGTGGTACTACTATTATTAATTCACATGCAGAAATTATCCACTTTCCAAATTGTCTGGATGATGTCTTCACTACTTTGAACACACTGTTGACAGCCTGTAAATTTATGTTAAATTTTGACAAATTTCATCCAAGTTTGTATTAACACACCTTGTCTTTAACTCGATGTAAGGTATCAAAAGAAGAACAAATACAGATGCAGAAACAACGACTCTTCTTTGCTTACAACTCTACAATAATATGAACTGCAAATATGCACCGAATACGTTACTCCTAAACTAGTTCTGCATGCCATAAAGATTGACACAACAATCATTAACAAAGAAAACGTAAAATTAGCTTATTATCCTTATTTCGTTTCCATAATGCAATAATTTTCCTGGGGAAATTCATGAGACCAAAAGAGAGTTTTGCATCTAAAAGAAAACCATATGACTGAAGGCAGGTGCTCAAAGGAAGGTCTCTCATATGGAAATAATTAAGGGTTTTACAATTCTTTTGCTTACCTGTGGATTCTTACTCTTGGCATTATCATTTGTTGTAAACAACATGGGAAAGTTGCACACAAATTCAGATATACATGACATATGCAAAAGGCATATAACATATCTGTATATAAAGCACATAGATATGCTGGGCACTAACTTTGGTGAAATATCAAAAAGGAGACTGCCATATGGGAAAATGGGAACAAAGTTATTTGGTAATAGGCCAAAAATTAAAAGCTTAAATTATTATTATTATTATTATATATATATATATATATATATATATATATATGTGTGTGTGTGTGTGTGTGTGTGTATCTATTCAGGCCAGCACTGAAAAACTACTACCATGTTCCTGCTCTGCGCAAAAATTTACCTTGCATGAAAACTTCTAATCTGTATGAAAATCATGTACGACAGAATGATACTGGTTGTATTTAATGTATTTTACACAAGTATTTTGTTTGTATCGTGACACGTTCTACATCCTTGGCTTAGTTCAATTAAGGATCCACTGTAAGAACTAAATTCGATTCTCTTCTGTAAGTAAATCTGAAATGCCCAGGGCAAAATTGCTTTAAGTTCAACTGTATACGATATTCTCGCACACCTGCATTATAAACAGAAAACATACGATTACCATAATGAATTGTCCGATATATTCCAAAGCACAGTGAGTTATACAACCACACTGGACCATATAGGTTAGTACTCCTGCTGCTTTTACTGCACAATTACTTATGAGTGGTATATAATTCATTTCTTCCCTGTATTCAGAGGCATTTACTAATTATTGTGATATTAAAACGACTTATACGTTCAACAAATTATGATGATAGTCCTTGACAAACGCATTGCCGCTTTTCGTTTAATTTCATTAACTTTAACAGCACAACCTACTGAACGCCTAACATACGTATCGTATAGTTGTACATATTGAATACAAATTGATATGTTGTAGTCCATGCGACTTATACGCACGGCCAACGACGAGAGGTACTAAAAGGCATGGATTACAGGCGTGATTTGGTAACACAGCTTTCGGAATTTGGTCACACATTTCACGTTATGTTCTTTGGCAAACCAAGGAACCGGCTGTTTACGTTTGAGCGCGAGACGTACGAAGTGTACTTTTACGTCCCATTGTATGGTAGTATGTATTCAGGTGTCTGTATGGTAATGTTTGTTACAGTTCTACTTCTCAGATTAGATGAAACCAAAAGATTTAATGCTGGGACAAAAGAAATAGCGAAGTTGATTGAAGAAGGAAGAAGCCAGTATAACCTTTTAGAACAACGGATCAATATTCCTCGTTATGGTTTGTGTTGGAAGTCTGCAGTGGACTCCCTTTGTGAAGGTTGTAGACATCTTACAGAAAATGCCCAGGCTGATGTGGCATTAAAATTTACAGATTGTTTTCTTAAAATGTCGGGTCACGAGTCATATGAATGCGCAAATTACCCAGTACGAGCAGACTGCATTAAAAATATGTCTGATAGAGCATTCAATGTATATACGGAATTTTACACACATGTATACAACATATGTTTCTATCTTCAGAGCCAGATTTGGCATGAAGAGACTGAGAGAACTATAGATAGACTATCTGCAAGCACGGCCCATGTAACCGAACAACTTGAAGAGGCAGAACAAGTTCAAACCATGTTATTACAGCAACAGAGAGAAAGCATGTCTGTTCAGCAGGAGCTTCTAACTAATGGACTGTCATTAAGTGAAGTATTTCACACTTCGCAGCATAATCTTAAAGAAATGATGCAAGAGTTTCGTACATCAACCTTTGAGCAGAAGAAAATGCTGTTTGAGGTTTTTGACAGATTGACATCTCTACATGCTTGGGCTGTTGGGGAAATTTCATGGTTTAATACAGTTGTGTTCTACATTAGTAGTATTATATTAATGTATGTTGTCACTTCAACACCAAGGACCCACAATGCAAGAATTTGGGTATTTCTTGTTGTAACACTTAATGCAGTAATTGAAAGAGTTGTTGTTAACCAGTTTCTTCGAGCCAATATTGATCAGCCAGATATGTTTAATGAAAGCTTGTACTGGTGGATTTGGCAATGCAGAAAGGTAATGTTATCAAGCTGTGCAATATTGATAACCATTGCAGTATATCAGTACTGTGATTATAATGCTGTAAATCATCAGTTGCTGCTTAAAATCCAGAAGCAGAACATAGACGTCATTAATTACTTACAAGAAATTAGAAACACAGGTAATGATTTAGATCCAAAAATAACTCTCAGGAATAAGTTGGTACCAGTAAGTGATGCTCCATTACTTGAACCTGCAACATTAGCTGAAGGGAGAAATGTTCTCACAAAGATAAAATTGCATACAAAGACAAAGGCCCCATCACCAACACCTTCATCAGTTAGTGCAGACACAGAAGAAAGTGATACCAACTTCAAGAAGAAACAAGTGCCATCGAGGTTAGTGGAGCTACAAATTCGAGGCATTCGCTACAATTTGAGAAGCTCGCCAACAACTCTGTCCAGTACATGGAGGGAAACTGTGTAAGTAGAGGTAATAGTCCACTACTGAAAGTAGTGGGGAGCCAGGTTTGCTGGTATAGTGACTGATAAGCACATGCTGGGTGGCCTATGGTTCAGGACTTGTTTCAGAGTAGGGGAAATATTTTTCCCTTCCCCAGAGCATCCAGCAGTGCTCTGGTTGTCCAGGCATGAAATTGTTAAGAACTCAACATATTACATCTTCATGAGAAAACATCAGTCAAAACTGACACTTTACACTAACTGAAAAGCACTGAAATGGAGGTAATAGCTTCATTATTACCTGGGAGGTGGCAGGTTTGGATATGTAATTTGGTTGATTTATGCCAGTACAGGCTTGGAAAATTTTGCATTACAGCTTTGACTGGGTAACAGGACTAATAAAATGGAAAATGCAGATTTTGTAATTGTGTCAGGATTTTCAGAAAGGTACGAAATATTTTCCTGTCATAATAATAAGGGTGATGTGATTGACATGTGTGGGAGAATGGAGATAAAAGAAACCCCATACATTTTTAACTTCAGAATTAGATTAAGTTTTAAATGTCCAGGTATGCTCTGGGCACTGTATCTGTGGGCAGACAGCCCCTGATATCCACTGGAAGAGGAGGCAGGTGGGTCATGCAGCTGCCATAGTTGCAGTAGTCCAAAGATACATCCCAGTCATAACATGAAGGAATTTTTCTTGAGGATTTTTTCATGGATATTTTTATCTGAAAACAACCTAAAAGGCATAAATTTAGTAAGGAGGCAAATGGGTCATGCAGCTGCTGTAGATGCAGTAGCAAAGACAGACATCCCATTTGTAACATGAAGGAATTTTTCCTGAGGATTTTTTCAAGCATATTTTTATCTGAAAAACTAAAAGGCATAAATTTATTTAAACTAGGATAGATTTATTTGAACTACTTTTATAAGATATAGACACTGGCTCATTCTTTACATTGACATTTATAACATAGCAGCACCAAACCAAAAGGAGTAACCTGAAAGGATGTCTCTGTCTCACAGATCTCATAATGATAACATATTGCAATAATAGTGTATGATGGCACAGTGTATAATGAAAACCATATTTATTATGAGTAATATATATCATGTTGAACAGAATCTAAAATGTGAGATATCTGTAAACCACATCATTGCATGGACACTATATTTTGTAATGAGCACATTTTTATTATATTTGTACTAAGATGTCAAAATTATATACCAGGTGTTTGTAAATATGAACTTTATACTATGTTCTAAACATTCCTCATGGTTGTGTCAACCACTAATTTTATATGTAAATGGTATTGCTAAAAATTTATATAATATTTGTGTGATAATTCCAAATATCACACCCACCACACAGTTCTTTTATATCCAGCAACTTTGTATAGATTATACCTAATTTTGATGGATTGTTGTGATTTTACATTCTCATGTAATAAAACATTTACAAAGTGTTCCACACCAGTACAAAACAATACTTATGAACAAATATTCAAATACTTTTCAGGCATAATATTCCACCCCCAAAAAATGTCTGAAACTCACATGACCTGGATATTAAACATGTCTGTCAGGGTATCACTGCATGATATGTAGGCCACTCTGATCAGCCATGAATATTATAGTCAATTATCCATGTTACAATGAACCTTCCGTGGCTCTTTATTTAGACTTTGTCCTTCATTATAAGCTTTTAATATATTAAAAATTCTGGAAATCAGTTATGTGGGCATGAAAATTAGTTTCTCACATGAAGGAAACAACATAGCCTGATAGTGTGCAAGGATAGGTTGCTGAGGAAGATATCTGGGCCTAACAGGAAGTAACTGGAGAAAACTGCAGAATGAGTAGATACTGTTCAGGTAACCAAACAAAGGCAGAAGAGATAGGTGGGGCATGCAGCATGTGTGAATGAGAGTAGCTGTGCTTTCAGGGTGTTGGGGGGGAAGCCTGAGAGACAGCACTTGGAAGACCCCAGTGTATATGGAAGGTAATATTAAAATGGATCTTAATGAAATAGAAGAGGAGGGCATGGACTGGATTAATCTGGCTCCAGAGAGGCACGAATGGTGAGCTCTTGTGAACATAATAATGAACTATTCTTATAATAAAAGCCACCGAGATGCACTGTTTCTCAAGTTTATTTTGATAAAGAACTCTACGTGTTTCGCACAGATCTACTGCCCATCATCAGGAGTCTCAACACTGTATACACAGCAATAGGCAGTTCCAGTTCCATCCTGACCTCGCTAGCAGTCAGTCAACATAACTAGCATGACAAATACCTATTGCTGTGTATACAGTGTTGAGGCTCCTGATGATGGACAGTAGATCAGTGCGAAACATGTAGAGTTCTTTATCAAAATAAACTTGAGAAACAGTGCATCTCGTTGGCTTTTATTATAAGAATACATCATGATGCACGGTCCTCTGAATGTCAAATAATAATGAACATTTGTGTTTCATACAATTCTGGAAATTTCTTGAGAAGCTGAGGAAGTGTTGGCTTATCATGAAGGTCTTCTTTCTATGCAGTTAGTTGATTCCATTTAAGTTTTATGATGGAGAGACCATGCCTGTAGGGTGACCATCACCATTTCACTTCCATTGTCTGGCTGACTGTGGTATGTTTAAACTCGGTTCTGAGACCCGGGATTTTAAGTGCATTTTTGGGACTGTCCCACAAAATTTGGGACAGGTGGTCACCCTATATGTATGCCAACTTTCCTGCTGTTAGGACCTTAGGTACAGCTGCCCTGGACAGTTCAGAGTAATTGTAGCCAGGGGCTCTCAGAGTATTGATACGATTTCATATCCACTCCATATGAAGACAAACAGAATCCATTTTCAAAACATGGTTTTATATTAAAAGCTATAATGATGGACAAAATCCATATAACAGGAGATTCCATTCTTCTGGGACATTACACTGTGTTCACCGGTAAACAGTTACTGACGTATCATGTTCAGGGGAAAGCTGTCCAAGAAGAGATGAAGGTGACACACAAGGGCACTGCAGCCATTTGAAATATCAGTAAATATTTACCAGTGATCATGGCACAACATCCTAGATGAATCTTCCACAACACTCTTGTTAGAAACTCAAACCTCACATTCAGATAAACAGCCTAAAACATTGTGTTACAGAGTCATTAAACAAATTAAAAATCATTTAAAATGATTTGTGTACAAATTTAAATATGGTGTTACATGGTACATAGAACAGGACAGTGTCAGTTTGAACACTCACTTGACACTTTCTTTGAAAAATATGTTTTGCAAATAAAAAGATATGACACAGACCACAGCCATCTAGTGTGAACCTTTGACTACCAGACTATCACTTGCTTGGTGGATGTCCTCAGTTCAGAAGTGGTTCCAAAATGTGGAAGCACTGAAGACATCTCTCTATAAGGGTTTGTGACAATGGTTGATACATTTGGGGGGCTGACTCAACTTCCATCTTCAAGTGCTATGTTGTACCACTAATGTAACCACAGGTTTTAAGAACTGTGGTGTTTGAGGATTCTGGTCTTCTGGGATGTTATGCTGTGACTACACAGCGTAACATCCCACTATCCATGCACTTGCTGGTGGTACTGATGGTGTCCATCTCTGAACTAGTCTCAAGATCTGTTTTTTGGGCCCACACAATCACTGGACCGCACTCATACCTCCAGCTGGCTTGCTTAACCTTTCCCATCTTTCATCACTGCACCACTAGAACAAGATGTGTTACAGTGCAGCATTAGCCACGACAATAATCCTCGATATCAGTAGTGTGGGAACATCAAATCTCATAAATATAACTTTGCCAGTAAAATAATGACAATATTTGTGCACATTACAGCAGTGTATAATGGCATTTAAGGTAGCATGGGGCATATAGTTGAAGTTATAGCACATTTACAACTACAGGATTCACTACCAGAATTCATTATTACCATAGTAATGTGAACACACACTGCAGTAACTAATCAAATATGATGCAATGCCAGTGTAATACTGTAGATATCCATGGTGTAGGGAAATTCATAAATCAGTTGCATCCTGATCAAGTGCTAGACACTGTAGGCTTACCGTCTGCATCAAAAGATGTGCAGAGGCATTGTAGTTATTTATAGATAAAATTTATAGTTCCTGAAATATGTAACTGTGTGAGTGGTACAACACGGAACTTGGAGACAGGAGCAGAACAAGCTACTGAAACCTGTGCGTCAGGCATACCTCAGGCAGTGGACACTGTCCAGCTGAGTAAAGTTGTAACAAGTAACAGACATTTCAACTCACACTAAGAGTTATTCATAACATAAACAGTTTCTTATTTAATTCTACATCTTGTATTCAAAACAATTTTAGTGTATTTGGGTGCCCGTACCGAGAGTATCGTTCTGATGGGCCGCATTATTAGCATACTTTAGACCTTTTGTACCAAATATGTACATCAGTTCAGGCATTTGGCTGGAGGAACGTGGACAGTTGTGTATAACCTTGTCACATGTTTGAAGAGGGCAGAGCTGTTTCATGATATCTGATATATTTATGGAGTTCAGTTCTTGTTACACAGTTTGTGGAACTGCTCACTGTTTAAAACCTGGTGAATACAAATCTGCTCACAATTATTTTTAATATTGACTTGTAGTAAATGTTATTTCTTGCAATGTGTAGATTCTAAAGATTTTACGAGCATGGTGCAACAAAATTAAGTTACAAAACTGAAATCAACCCTCATTTCTCATGTGTACATTACACAGTAAAACTGTCATAAAGTGAACAGACTGCTGCCATTAAAACAAGCTTTTTGAAGTTATTACTTCATTACACACATCATAAACATAATGATTTACTTTAATTTTATGAGAATTTTCCATAATGTGGCGACATTTACTAGTGAAAAAAAGGTAAAGCTGTCCGTGTACACAACATGAAGGCGTATATGGGAAGCAGAAATATAGCTCGACTTATTCTTAATCTTAAGATCTGGGCTACCATATCTCTTTTCCCCTTACATGCCCCCTTTTGGACCCCAAAAATTTTGGCCTGGGCAGGTTTTTCAAATTTCTAGGAATGCACATTTTAATGGTGCAACATATATGATTATACATTGCATTGCATTCTGTGAGTCAACAGAACTTCAGACCTGCGAAATATCTTGGAAAAATTCAGCGCCAAAATTTTGAACAACTTAACAACTTGGGCTCTTTGAAAAAACATGCTTAAAGGAGCCTCCGTTCAATTTCATACCCTTGACATTTGAAGAACTACATTATTACCAAAAAATCGTAGACAGGAACTTCTATTTAGTAGAGTTGTGACTAGTTGTATGTCCTTTTCACATGGCCAATAAGTTGGAAATTCCGCCCATCCCCCACCCCCTTTTTCTTCCTTGGGATGGAAGCATGGTAACCTTACACTAGATGGATGTGAGTGGTTAACTGCACACCCTGGCCACAATACCCTGGGAATGAACTCTGTTACCCATTGAATAGGAGGCTGGGTGTACCCAAATCCTGCCTGGACATGAAAAGAAATCAATTTCCCCTATGAGGATTCATGTATATGGAAGTAACAGGACTAGAAGTTTCTTTTTTTATTGTTGCACTGTGCATCTTGATACCATCAAAGTCTTTCATTTACCAACAGATGCACTTTATACCGGCCTTATAAACCGTTAAAATTTACATTAAAACTGCTCCTACATGTTTCCATCTACGACCGTCATCAGGGAGCTTACACTTTAGCTAGGCTCAAGTGTAAGCTTACAGTCTAGCTAGGCTCAAGTGTAAGCTTACATTTTAGCTAGACTCAAGTGTAAGCTTACATTTTAACTAGGCTCAAGTGTAAGCTTACATTTTAGCTAGACTCAAGTGTAAGCTTACACTGTAGCTAGGCTCAAGTGTAAGCTCCCTGATGACAGTCGTAGACCGAAACATGTAGGAGCAGTTTTAATGTAAATTTTAACGGTTTATAAGGCCGGTACAAAGTGCATCTGTTGGTAAATGAAGGACTAGAAGTTGTATATTTTTTTTATGTATACTCTTGTATAGGAGAGGAAGTTCTTAGGATAGTATTATTTGCACAGTTCAACTGTTTATAATGGTGTAGGCTGTGACAGTCTTCTGAGTTGCATATTTTTAATAAGGAAGGGTAATGCATCACTTGTGAAATGTATTAGTCAAATGTGTTGATGACCAACTGTAAGATGGAGGGTTCTGTTCTGCTGGGCCATGACACTGCGTCATATATCAGAACAGAATCCTCAACCACACCGATGTGAAAACTTCAAAGCAAGCTTTGAGATTCATCAGTTATCACTCAGACTGTGTATTGCCAAATATATTACATCATCTCATGTCACTAATCTGCTTCTGTAATGTGTGTGAACCTTACAAGCAAGTGCTGAAAGGAGTGTGAACAGTGACAGCCTGAACAAGTGGAATTTTATGAGTAATGTTCCCCAAACAAAATTTCATGTACACTTCAGTGTAGTTCAGAAAGACAAACCCAATTCAATCAGAACAGAATTTAATGAAGAAATTAACGTCCAAGTTACAACGTACATTACAAAAATATGTTGATAGCATGTGTACTTATTTTACTTCTGGGTCTTGTGCTTTTTGAACTACTTAAAGATATTTACATACTTCTGAACCAATGCTAGAAGGTGTTCAAACCGTTCACGTATAACTTGTGCTTACAACAATTTGCAATTAAATTTACAAAACTCTTTGACCCTGTTGTTTGGTATCAACAATCCCTGCTCCTACTCAACCCTTCAGGCTCCTTTTCAGTTAACATTTTGCTTTTTGTGCTGTGATATGTATGAAAAACAGTGCTTTTTTATGTGGCGGTATGCACTAACATGCAATATTGGCACCCTTTCCCTTAATGAAGGGAAGTAACAAATGGGCTGAAAATTTGTCTACTTTACTTCGTGAATACCGCCACTGTTTTTTCCTCAATAAAAAAACACTGATTAACATAAAGTCAAACTGAAAATTAGAAATGTTACAAGATAGAGCATGGACAACCAGTACAGTATAGCCAACTGCATGTATTTGCAGTACAGTGGTGTTTTTAAAACACTCAGTAAGACCTATACATATATGGAATGAATGCAGTAATGACAACAGCAGCACTGTACAGTAACCTACCATACACATGAGAAAGGGGGTGAATAAATTAACATTATAAATTTCAAAACAATGCTGCTGTATCCCTTGCAAGAAAATGGAAACACATTCAAAACCAGTGTGAACCCCCCGTACTTAACAGCACTCTACACCGACACACCCTCCCAACTCCAACTTACCCTTCTAAGTCTGCACTAATATATACCTTACAAAGGTAAAGGTACAGTCCATGTGCACATCATGAAGGCAAACCAGGAGTAGAGGTACAGCTGCACTCATTCTTAACCTGAGCAGTAAACTGAGATGATTGGTACAATATACTTTGCAAATTTTTTAAACCGGTATGTTTGACATTTGTGCTGAAACTTAAAAACTATCGTGTTTCCTTAAGTGAAGTGTAAAATGAGGTTTTACTATTGTCTCTTTAGAACTGGTCAGAAAATGTAGAGGCGTTAGCTTCAGAATATGACTCCCAGTTTTATGAGTTGAAATGAAACCTAAGTGGTGGAATAAAGGAAAATGTAATTTAACAGGGTGGTTGCGGTATGCTGCAGTATTACTAATAAGACATCAAGATCACATTTTTTGGGGTAGGGGGAAGAGGAGGAGGCTGTAATGCTGTTGTATTTTTGAAGATCAGTACCAGCAGTCAATCTGCAGGATAAATTCTACCCTGAAGATGGAGGCCATCACAGGTTTCTTTGAAAATATGGGATGTATCTGCCAAACCAAAATTACATCCCAGACAACAACTTTACTACCACTGCAAGAACCCCATATTTGATTGGGGGGGGGGGGAGAAATATGCTATTGACATTAAGTGTTAAATTGCTGTATCATTTGCTAAGGGCTTGTGATGCTGATGATGATGTGGTAAATTTATGCATCAATTTCAATATGAAATGGCTTGAAACACATTAATTATGGAGGCTCAGTTTGAATGGCACAATCAGGGTCATGTATTGGTGGCTGATGTCACTGTAGTAAGAATATAAATGTCAACAAGTAATTAATTCACAAACTAACAGAGAAACTGCCAGGATATATGAATTGAAGTGTAAGATAGTGGCTTGTCACCAGAATTCCAAGCATTGTTAACATTAGAACAATGAAACCATTTCAAAATGAGTCAGGTGCCTGGAAACAGCAATAACAGCATATAAAAATGGGGTTCATGATACAATCAAGAGAGAGGAGTGCATTTATGGAGTACATAGTTACACTTCACTCAATTAACTGTTTCTTTCTCGTTATTCTTCAAAGTGTGCTATTGTTACCATATGCAATGAGAGAAGATATGGTCTTATGGGACATGACACGACACAGGTATGTAGACACTCACCAATATATTGCCTCCATTCGACATGTATAAAAAGACGGCAGTAGATTCCTCTGAAATACTGGCACCTTGGTGGTACTTATATACCAAACTACACGGTGTCACCGCCTGAAAGACTGCAGTTTTGATCCATGCATTTGTAAGGTCAGATTCTGGGAAGTGGCAAGGAAAATATCAAAACCCAACTGTGGTAAATGAAAATTAGAATTGTGACAATTATATAATATTGAATTGTGTGTCTTATACTTTTCTCCTCATATTTGAATGACAGTTGCTTAGATTATATAGCATTAATGATGAATGTGTGGATATACTGCAAGGTTATTTCATTGAGATGGACTGGGCATGTGGCTTTTAGTTCAAGGAAATAAACAAATACATATTAGAAAAGAAAATCTGTGGAAGGGGATACCCTGGGGGGAGACATAACAGTAGAGGATAAGATGTGATGTCTTGAGTATGACAGCAAAACAAAAGAATTGATGTATAAATTCTTTCAGAAAATAAATAATCACACAATTCCACAATTTATATATATGTTGTGCTTGTAAGTCCTGGTTGTCCACCCTGTTGTAAAAACTGTGTCCATTCATGCCTTTCTAGGTTCACTTAATACTATAATATATTTTTAAGAACAGATTCATATAATAACTTATTCCCAGTACAGCCGCAGACACAAAAACTACAAAGCACAAGTTGGTGATGTTATGTATAAACAACTCCATAAAAACTTGAGGCAATACCCACAGTCTCACTCATCACTATTTATATCTCTCAACAATACAAATCTTTCACAAATTGTATAAACATATAGCCAGCATCATATTGTTACACAATACTGCTCTTCCATTATCAATATCATTCATAATCATTGTCTAGCCAATGAAACATGTTTGTTTTAAAAACATCTACTTCTAGCTTAAGGTGAGATACTAAAAACTGAGGTCAAATAGTAATCAGCCAATCTTGATACATCTAAAAATCGGGTTTAGATGTTGACTATAATGGAAACCCGTATTGGAAATCTTGTAATTAATTAAGAATCTAAATTTCTTACATATAATGTAACATCATAGGCATTAATACAGGTATAAAAGTGATATAAACTGTCAACAGATATAAAATTGTACTGTATCTTGTAAAGAAATGGGGGAAAAAGCAGAAAATATGAACGCAACAGGCAACAGGGTGAGGGTTCCCCATAATCACTTTTTTTCAAATAAGTATGTCCATGATGCAATTTTAACAAGGGATATTTCTGTCTTAACGTTTACTGTGAAACTACATGGCGAGGCTGTAAGGGGTAACAGCCATACTGTGTTGCCATAGTGAATTTAAATGTAAATTTAATTGCAGTTTTGGAGAAAATCATGCATTGAGTGAAATTTTATCAAAAAAATTTTTGTCTCTGATCATCAAAGAATCATGAGATGGGGACCTGAAGGCAGAAATTTTCAGATGCTTGTACAACCCAGCAATATGGATTGGTTTGGAATTTTGAAAAATTAAGAACTTTTTCAGTTTATTCACCCATAAGCACACTAAACTGTCATACCAGCAAGTACAGTTGCATTCTGTTCCTACCCCCTCCTCCTTGTTACTGCAAATCCTAGAAATTTTACACTTTCCAAGTAAGTAGGGACGTAAATGAAAGCGATTCAACAGACGTGTTAACAAGAATATGAACTGCAGTTTATGTAGCTACGTTCCCTGATGTTGCTCTACCTGCACGTTATTGTTATGGCATCAAGTTTTACATTCTACATATCAGTGCTTAATAAACTTAAAAAACAAGCTATTTATAGGTATGAAACAGTTCTTCTATTAACATGTTTTCATGGATTCAAGCATTCTTTCTGAGATAACGTATCTTATTACATGAAATATAAGCTATATATATATCATTCACAAACATTTTTTCCTTTGAGTAGCTGCCTCATATATAGCAGCATATCACTCCATTAGTATAGAAAAAAATACTATTCATTCCAAAATGTTTAACCATACCTATAAAGTAACTATGCATTTATCACAACACAAAACAGGTAGTTTTGTATAATCCTATAGAAAACATTAAACCATTACAGCATATAATATTTATTATATAAAACATTTTTGCTCCCATTTTTTTAAACTCTGCAGTCCAGTAAAAATAAACACACGCAACAATTATAGAATACCAACGCCATAAACTGCTTTTAAGTATATAAAAAAGAAAATTACAAATGAGTTGTTTTATGAACTCCTCAGGTTCAGGCACAATCATTCACACAACTGTTTAGCACAGTCAACAGGGATAACAAACAAAAGAAATAGATTAAAACCAAAAGGTATTTAAAAGCACATCTTGTCTCTATATAACAGGACAGGGACTTCATACAAAATACTATTTTGATATCAATCAACATTCAATGACTACACACAACAGATGTAGCACACCCTTTACTGTGGCCAGTAATAAAATGCTCTTACACCTCTCTCTATATATATATATATATATATATATATATATATATATATAAAACTCTTGTTCTTACTTATCTTATACTTGACTAAGTTGAGGACTTTCACCCAAGTATCATCCATAGAGATCAGGGTGTATTTATAGCACCATTCTTTGTCCCTGCAGAACTATACATCACTATGCCTCAGCATTCAACAGGACATATTTCCAAATAACAGTCTGTTGCACAGCAAGATTACCTTACTGTGCAATAAACATGAAGCTCTCGATATCAAAACGTACTCAGATCATATTCAACATATCTTAAGGTTATAAAAAAAATATATTTCTAACAACAGTTGTAATACAAGGCAGTATATGCAGGCTGGAACATGCTGCTTGAACATAATATCATCATCACCGTAGTTCTACTTTGATAGTTTCTTCTTTGCTGCAGCCACTTCTGCCAGTGTTGTCAGTCCCATGTTGTTCAGCACATCTGGTTCCACCACAGCAGTGTCTGCAGCACATATACCAATATGCAAGCTGTCTGTCTCATCACTTCATGTTACTCCATCAGGATCTCACTCCTGAGGTCTCTTGCAGTCAGAAAGGTCACACTCTCAACAGTTATGAAACAACACTCTAAGTTCAAGAAGGATCTAAAGAGTCTCACAGATTCTGTTCTTCTGGGATGTGATGGCAATCAATTACCCATTGACACATTATCACATCCCAGGGGAATGGAATACTCAGTCATACTGTGGTAGAAACCTAAAAAATTGAAGCCTTGACCTATCATAATCAATAAGTTTAACACATTTCATAACTGGTTCAAGTAAAATGGGGTCAGACTGGCTGCCAAGTCAGCTTCCCTCACTCTCTGCTATTGCGCAGATCACTGTCAGCTCAGTGAAGCTATTTCTTTTATTAAGTGATGTCGATTTTTGGTGTTTTAAGGAATCGGACTATCCTTCAGTCATTTAATGTATTACATGCTTGCAATATGTGCCGGCATTTAATTAAAGGTAAAATCTCATGATTTTTATGCTTTCTGACTTCCTCATATTTTTGTTACTGATATGTCATAAGTTACTGGAACCAAATGGGTGTGTTACAATGAGAATGGATCCTGATGTTCCCAACAGTTTTAGCAGTTCCAATCGATCACAAACATCAATACTCCACTATAGACACACTTACTCTGGCTTCAGTACTGTATGAACATGTCCAAGCTTGTTTGTGCAAACCAAACATGACTGTCAAACACAAATCCATGATCTGCCAAGGTCCACAAACCTCATCTCCTTAGATTTCTGTGTTCACTAACTGAAAGAAATGGTGTACATGACTGCCCAGCAGGCAGTAGAGGTGAATTATTTTGCTCAAATTTTGTTCAACTGCCATTGCTTCAAAAAATATAAATGACCTTGCAGACTTTGACAGGGTCACACAAGTACCAGCAAAACAAGCCAGACTGTGTCCAGGCTGAAAGTGGTCATTTGGACATTTTACACTGGACTGTACAAAATACACACATGTTTCTGAAAATAGTCATGTGTAAATCCTTCTTGATCTTCAAATATGCATAGCACCATAACCACTGAGAACTGGACTGATGTTCATGCAACATTTCAGACTGGGAATGATCTCAGAAATAAAATCCTGCAGTATGGACACACACTCACGAACACCCTGTGCAATGTAAGCAGAATATGGCAATCCTACATGGACTGTTAAGGCTATAGAGTGCAAAAGGGCCAGGTCAACTGGCTGTTTGGACTTCAGGAAATAGCACAGAATGTATCATGTTTATTGCTCTAGCTGTTATCTCAATGAGGTGCAAACAAACATTATCACACAGCTGAACTATATGAGATAAAATTCCTCTGTAGGCACAACAACCATCACTAAAGGCTATTTATTTCCTACTCATCCATTGTCTTAGTCTTCAATACAACCACAATGCAAAAGGTTTACTCTGTGGTGTAGTGTACACACTTTACCAAGGAGTTCTTTACTTTGAAAATAGCATATGATTTCATGATGCACATGTAAATGAAATTTAACTTATGCCCACATGAAAAGTGCAGCCTTTTCTGGGTCACTTTTCATGAAACTCACAAGCGCTGAGCAGCATCGTGGGCAGACCTCATTGCATACAAATCAGACACTCAGTTTGGAAAGTAGAGACAAAAATTCATGTATGCTCCTCAGTAAAATATGGCTTTCACTGTGTTGATTTTCATGAAATTTGAAAACATTCAATGCATTGTTGTGGGCATCCCTGTAATAATTAATTCTATTCAATTTAGATGAAAAATGCAGAAAATATAAGCAAAATTTCAGTTGAAAAAGTAAGGAAATACTGGTGTGCTGAAAAATTTGGAAGGAAAAAAATGGGGCAGCCCTATATCAATAATGCTACATATAAACCATGTATACAACCTATTCTACAGTATGGCAATGAGGCAAAGATAATCACAATACTAGCTACCTTTAACAAATTAGAAGTGATACAAAACCAGGTTCTAACACTCATAGCAGGGGCAGTCACATCAACTCCACTCACAACTACGCAAGTGCTCACTAAAAACAAGCGTTCAAAAACTCAGAAAAAAATCACCTTGATACTACATAACAAACTGACATGCCTAACTTATAACAACTACTTGTTCCAATAAAAATATCATGACAGGAATTTCAAAACCCAAAATGGCTTCATGCAAAATATGACACCACTATGACAAACATATACTCTGCAAGCAAAACCTGCAAATCTTGAATTACCGCCTTGCCCCTTAGACCACATGAAAGTAGATGACAAAAGATTTAAAGCTGTATCCTTTCCATGTGACTACGTTTATTAAGTATGTAAAATCTGACATCAACTTGCTGCACAACGCTTTTTATTTGTCAATTAGTGCTCTGAGATGTTTCGGCCACAGCTGTTGGCCATTTTCAGGGAGGTCTTAAGTTTTTTAACATGTGCCGGTTATGCTGCAACTTATACGGTAGGAATTGATACATATGATTACAATTATTACTATTATTATGAAGATTAAATGTTACAATTCCTAAAATTAATACTGTAGTTAAAAACAGTTAAAATAGAGTACAAAACTATTTTAATTTGCTGTTGATGTAACTGTTGTGTCTTAACGTCTATGTTTCAGTCTTTCTTCCAATGATTACTTCATTTGAGGAAAGACAGAAACATAGATGTTTGGACATAAGAATTACATCAACAGCAAATTAAAATATAAAACCACACAAGACTTCCTTCAAGAAGCAAAGAAACAAAGGTACAGATAAGACAGTAACAAAATTACCAGCACAGGAAACTACCCCCACTCTATATCCTGAACAAAAATTGGCTTCACATCTATACAGATGGTTCTCTCACAAGCAAGAACTGAAATACAGGAGCAGAAATTCATTCTCAATTGTTCAGCTTCCATTGGACATTTGGACAACATGCCCTTGCAAGATGATGATGACACAATACTTCAGAATGTTGGGGACTAATTACACATTGTCACATTCAACAAGACTCAAATCTTCAAAGGTTACTAGTAGCTTAAATAATTTTGTAAAAAAAATTACGTCAATTAAAATTAGTAACATTAAGTTAGAAAATGTGGCAATGATATTCCACAGAGGTGAAAACTAAATAGAATGTGCGTTTACAACATCAGATATTAAAGTTGTGTGTCATGTTAAATACAGATACTAAACAGCTTGAAATGTCTTAACATGCACATGTGGATGCATGTGCATGCACGCACACACACACACACACAGAGGTTCAAAGCCAGGTATTTAGCTTACCTCTGCTTGTATGGATATTCTCTGGATCAAGTCGAGTGATACACTGCTTGCGAGCTTTGCGTTTCTGGCTGCCTACCAAGTGTGTTGTGATAGCAGCAGGGGTCATTACTATACCGGGTGAAGATACTGATCTGATGACACTGGAGACTCCCTTCCCCATACTGTAGTCACCTTCAGGACTTGACACCACTGACAATGCTGGAAGTAGCATGTGAAGCTGATATGTGACAGTAGACTAAAGACTAAAAACAGTGGTTTACTGTGCAACATCCTTCTTCATATTGAGAAGGTCCTGGTTAAAATATCTGTCTGGAGAGTGGCATTGAACATTAAGATAGCTGGCTTGAAGGCTGGCACTGGACATTAAGACTAATGGCATGGAGGCTGGCACTGGACATTAAGACTAATGGCTTGGAGCTGGCACTGGACATTAAGACTACTGGCCTGAAGGCTGGCACTGGACATTAAGACTACTGGCTTGGAGGCTGGCACTGGACATTAAGACTAATGGCTTGGAGATGGCAGTGGATATTAAGACAACCGGCTTGGAGGCTGGCACTGGACATTAAGACTGGCCTGGAGCTGGCACTGGACATTAAGACTACTGGCCTGGAGCTGGCACTGCACATAAGGACTACTGGCCTGGAGCTGGCACTGAACATTAAGACTACTGGTCTGGAGCTGGCACTGGGCATTAAGACTACTGGCTTGGAGCTGGCACTGGGCATTAAAACTACTGGCTTGGAGCTGGCACTGGACATTAAGACTACTGGCCTGGAGCTGGCACTGGACATTAAGACTACTGGCCTGGAGCTGGCACTGGACATAAGGACTACTGGCCTGGAGCTGGCACTGGGCATTAAGACTACTGGCTTGGAGTTGGCACTGGGCATTAAAACTACTGGCTTGGAGCTGGCACTGGACATTAAGACTAATGGCTTGGAGACTGGCACTGGACTTTTAGATTACAGGCCTGGAAGCTGGAACTTAACATTAGGATTACTGGCCTGGAGACTGACACTGAAAAATAAGATTATTGGCTTTGAAACTGGCACCATCTTCTGCATTGTGATACTGCATGGTATGGCAAACACACACTAATGTTTCGGAGTAGTCTGCTGCCGTCATATTCAGGGTAGTCTTCTATTCTCACCATATTTCTATAATGGGCAATTCCAATGTGAGTAGTATGAACACTGAGATCAATCACAGACATGACTAAAATTCTGGACAATGTCTATCACCTCTGGTTATAAATCCCACAACTTTTCAGAGGCTGATACTCCTCCGTGTTCATGTGCAATGGGAAGAGGGCAAAGGAAAAAGTACATTTTGGTGGGCTTGTTAGAATACTAGATGGACCTAATATAGACTTGGTGGAGTTGGACAAAAAGGATGTGATTGTGATTAGTGCTGGTGCAAATGATATCTATAGAAATAATGCTAGTGTGGCACTTCGCAAGACAGTTCA
>Ga0123354_10004462_pt1 | contig 19836 bp, 3 predicted proteins | sample TergutLab28metaG_2_FD_97872 | JGI IMG/M metagenome (GOLD analysis project Ga0123354, IMG submission 97872) | Labiotermes labralis P4 segment gut microbial communities from Petit-Saut dam, French Guiana - Lab288 P4 | ecosystem: Host-associated > Arthropoda: Insects > Digestive system > Gut ...
TGTGTGTGTGTGTGTGTGTGTGTGTGTGTAGTAAAATGGAGATTAACTTTATTCTTGAAGATCTTACTAATGTGGATTTTTAGAGAGGTAGTTTGTAAGGACATGACGTTGACGTAGTTACTCTAGCGTGTCCACCAGCGTAAGATGGCCAAACTATCATCTGTATTAAAATTCCATACTATAATTCCAAATATTTTAGTAGTAACATACGTATTTTTTATGAATTCATGGATTATGTCACAAACGGTCGGTAGGTTAAAGCTACTTATTGTCAGATTGTAGGGAGATTAATCAGCTGGGAATGACCTGCTGCGAAGCGATCATGACAAAATTTGATATACTGAAAACTGATTGTGGAAAGACTGAGAAAAATCCCGAGGCTTCCAGTCAATATAACCGGGTTCCAGACTGAGATTTGAACTCACATTTCCAAGATCAAAACGTCTGTGGTTAATAATTGGTAATAATTGTTAATGTACATAGGCATCCTTAATGACATATAGCGTGCCAATAGTTATTTTAAAAGTCCACCGTAGCTTAAATTTTCAAGGGCGCCCATGCTATAGTGAATGGAACAAGATGCTTTGCACCACTTGGACATACTGCAAATTGCGTGTTTGTGAGAAATTTAATATTTATGTTTGTTGGTAAGCAAGCAAATTGCAAGTTCGGAAACAGAGATGCAACACTGTTACACACAAGCGGTAAGTGAATTATTGGATTACACAGTTTTCCGAGTTGATTTGCTCCTGGGTTGCGAATGTGGAATGAAAGAGATGCAGCCTCTCAAGCATCATGGAGAGTGGTTAGGTTGAGATGAAGCGTGGGGCCCAGGGGGAGTTTGAAGTGGAAGGAGATTTGCAAGACGTGAGACTTGTCATTTTGATTGGCTTCAACACGCTACCAACTTGTGCCAAGAAGAGCGTGATGTCTGGGGTATAAACGTAACTCAATTTGAATCTAAAGCCAGAGGTATTCTGTAGAATTAATACTGTTATATACATATCAAGGATTGCCTACATTCGGCTGTTAGGCAGTGCGTACACGTGATTTTCTTTATAAGTTGCAACAAATGTTAAACACATACTGTGACAGGGTAGTTTTTATTTCTGCTTTGATTTTATTTTGAAGTCCGAAAACAGTGTCTTTTAACTTACTCCCAAAATTATATTTCAAAACTTTGTGTATTTGTTTATCTTTTTTTAACCATGTAACTCGATACAGCCGTGTAATGATAACCAATTTAATGCACTATTTATCCTCAGTTTATTTCGTCAATCAGCCTCTACATGTTTCGGGCATACACAGCATATATACAGTATAACTCCTGATGATGGACTACAAACATGCCCGAAACATGTAGAAGTTGACCGACGAAATAAACTGAGGATAAATTATACATCAAGTTGGTTTTCTTTATGAAATGCTAGAATTTTTTATGCGTCCTTTGCAAGGAATACATAAGTACATGCGTAGTAGATAGCACTCCTTATTTCGTATCGTGTATATCCGAGGTTACATGAGCAATATGAATATAATTAACTAATCTCATTTGTTTTCTAATATCAATTTTAAGTAAAGTTAAATTTTTGTTCATATCGTATGTACAATAATTTAGTACACCTTAATGAAACTAAAGTATAAATTTGTCAGATTTCTTAAACGTGTAATCTGACACACATCATAATTTGTAGACTAAATGTCTACATAAAGCGTAAAACATTACATACAATTACAATTCATTACGATAAGCAAAACAATTTTTAAAAAATATTTCCATGCTTCAATAGAGTAGCTATTGAAAAACAGACAAGTGAAGTTAATTTTTAGTATTATGAAGTGTATAAAATTTGTTGTGTCATTGTGAATCAGATAAAGATATAGTATGTACAAAAAATAGTTCAAAATGTAATGGAGTATGATAATTAGAGGAAAGATAAGTCCTGACAAGCACCGGTACATATTTTCAAAAGAAGTTTGGTATAGCAATTACTTCTAATTTTATATTTACATTTATTAGTGTTTTGCGTTTAATAATTCCTAGCAAATAATAAAACATATTTAGGGTTATTTAATTAGTATACCAACTGATGCAAGTATATAAAAGTTTCACATTAAGAAACTAAAATTGCTCCGACATGTTTCGATCCTAAGATCATCCTCAGGGAGCTATACTTTCCTTCCTAAAGTCACAATTAAAAGTAGTCACTGATTAACTTCGTTGTACTAATAGGGTGCTATGGCAGCATGTCGTATTATGTGAGGGTATGTTGCTGAGAGTGCCGTACTGCGGGTGTGTGTCCTGTGCGAAGCATTTTTTTTACCAAACAGCTTGAATTTCCAAGTGGTGTTTTCACTTCAAACTATCGTAATAAATAACAGTAGACTACACTCCTTTCCTCTCTACGATGTTTTTGCTGATCTCGTAACTAAAAACTCCCATATAATTGCATAAAACAGAATTTAAAATGATATGCAGGGGTGTTGCAGCGACGTATCATCACTGTGTTATAAATGTGCACCATAATGTTTCTAATGAATTTCAAACTGTGCAGCGGGCTGTTGTAATTAATGACTGATAATGACAGCATGATTATGTTATTAGGCGAAGACTTAGAAAGAGAAACTTGATTAACGCAAAAGCGTGGACTGATCCAGGGTATTGGCTCAACGTATAATGAGGTATACAATGTATCGTTATTGGATGCTTTACATAAAATTGAAAATGATCCCCCCAATCAACCAGGAATACCTGTACGAAGTAATTGTACTGACATTTATAACAGAGTTAATTAAGAGTTCATATTATGGAATAATAAATGTAGGCAGTTCTTTCGTATTAATGATATCACTATTTTCAAAATGTGGGAACTACAAAGGCGTAAAAGCAAAACTCTTATGGCTGTATTTTACTCAAACCGAATAAGTTTGGCATAATAAAAAAATGTATGTAAGACGTAAAGTAAACACGAAGTGTTTCAGGTTACGTATTTAAATTGATTCATAAATATTATTACCAACCGACTCATGACGAAAAATATCCTGGAAGGTAAAGGTTTAGCTTATAAGACTCTCCTGCCTCTTTTAGGCATAACGATCCTTTGTGTACCACGTTAGTATTTACTCGTTGTCCTTTGTCAATCCACACCAGTTGTGAGGTGGTCGAGAGCTAATATGTAAGGAACACAAAGATTCATTACGTTGTTCACAAGGGCACACTACATCCGTCAATGAAAGACAGAAGAACAGTGACTTTTTACCGTTGAATTCAGTGCTTCGAGGTAAGGAGGAGGATATAAAGAAGGGCGCTAGTCCGAGAACAGAAGCTGTAGATGGTTGGAAGAATATGCGGAGGACCGACCAACCCGTGACAAATTGAGAGCCGGAAACTTTTTCGATTTCGAGGGAGTGAAAAGTAGAGTAGCACAGTATAGGTTGGGAAGTGGGAATAAAAAGAAGAAAAAAAATAAAACGGGGTCTTGTAGGCAAAACGAGAAGTAAACAAGAAATAACTTGGTCTCCCACCAATTTTGCTTCTGTGTGTGTGTCTAACTGTATATACATACGGGTAGGGGAAAAAATTGAAATTTAATGGAAAAATATTCTGGAAAGATCCGGGGGTCTTTGTCAAGCTAGTTTCACTTTTAAATAAAAAAGGAAACTTTCAAGCAACTGTTAGAATAAGCTATACCCTTGTGCCTGTACCAAAAGTACACAGTATTGAACCCCAGAAAAGAATGTTGTTTGCTTCATACACACAATCGCACGCACACACACACATACACACACAAAATGAGTGGCGCTTTTACATGCAGCCTCTGCAGCACACCATAAGCGCTTTGAATAGGGTTGGGCGCCTCGGGAATCACCTCGCTCTGTTCCTGTCAGTTTTGAAGTGTTGAACTGAAGAAGAAAGTACTGCATTTCGCAGCAAAAGAAGGCATAGAGTTAAATACGTTTTATGACAACTGAAAATTGCTTTTTAAATCGTTAGTGTAGATTGTACTGAGTCTTTAATTCACAGTTTCTCATTATTCTCATTACATTCGTGGTTTCAACTAGACAGCTGCATTACTATATTTCTCCAAATTGTTTTTATTTTATTTGTCATTTTATCTCCAGTATACCTGCATTAAATTATACGAAATTTTCGCAGCGCCTACGTCTAAATGAGAAAGTATATCTACTGTATTCAGACTAATATAACATTAGTTAGTAAGAGGAGGTAATGTCTTCAGCTAAGTTGGGTAACGTTTTAACGTCTCTGATAATTGCCATGACGCATTGATATTAGCCGTGAACGTACAGATTCCTATCATCAACCGTGTTTGATCCAGGTAAAGTTAACTCCACGAATAGTAAAAGAATTTAGTTGTGTATGATCCATGATCCGTGCATTATATGAAGATATGCAGTAAAGGCACCAAAAACACACGTAAGTCTATTACAAGATTGTACATAATATAATTTTAAAATACTTATGTGCATTCGTTAGTACCATTATCTTATGCTTACGCTAAGATAATCTTAATTGCATGTAAGGATTCCTTTCATACCTCACAGAGAACACAGTGTGCTTCCTTAAAAAGAAAAAAAGAGTTAATGCTAAACCTGGAAAAAACCGTTTTGTGTTATGAGAATATGAAACTTGTACCCTAAACACAATGTGTGTACAAATTCTATGTTTTCGTATTAAAACTGGTGCTAGATTCAGTAACAAATGGGCTCTATACAGGTAAAGAAATTTATTACACCTACATGTCACGGTTCTGGGCTGGGAAATCTCAGTCGGTATAGCGGGTCGCTACGGGCTGGACGGTCCGGAAACCGAATCCCAGTGGGGGGCGAGATTTTCTGCACTCGTCCAGACCTGGTTTGTGGCCCAACCTGCCTCCTATACATTGCGTACTGGGTCTTTTCCGGGGGTAAAGCGGCCGAAGCATGGCGTTGACCACCTACCTCCATCTAGCGCTGATGTTAAAGACAGAGTACAGCTATACTTCTGCTCCCCCTCTGGGCCTTCGTGGCCTGTTCTATGGTGAACTTTAACACATCATGGTCAACACAAACTACAAAAAAGTTTGACTGCCTTCTTTTCCACGTGGTTTAAACATTTTGCGATATTCCTTCGCAACATAATTCGCGGAGAACACAAAGAACTACCTAAAATGTGTGTGTTCATTATGTTAGCAAATATTTCCAGTTTTGAGAATCAAAACTGGAAGAGGGAGAGCTCATGGTAACTTTCGGACCATATGTGACAAGAGCAAGATATTTTCTTTTTCTACTCTGTCTCTGTAACAAAGCAGTGTATCTTGACTAGTACAAAACACCATAGAGAGACTGTCTGCAAACCCTTAAGTGACAGTATACCGTTGTCTCCATAGGCATTTCATCCAAGTGGCTTACAAACTAATAGAAGGAAGGTTTAATGACTTTCAGTGATGCGGAACTGCTTGAACTAGGAGCAAGGAACCCAAAAGGGATCTTAAGAAGAGTCAGACGCGCCATAAAGGGAATGCTGAACTGTTCTCGGTTCTCCAAACTCTGCAGTTCCTTCTAATTATGGCGGCACTCTGAAGTCTCAGGTCAGATTCCCTTCGAAACCACAGAGCTTGGTCAACAACAGGTTTCATCGTAAGCTATAGAACTACGCACATCTATATCCACTGAGATACAAACATGGTTCAACAAATATATTTCCCAGAACTGCTGCCTTTAATATCACGCAATTACGATATTCTCTATATACGAAGAAGAAAAAATCCTGCAAAATGGATCCACAAAAATTCGTATAACTTTTTAACTATAATTGTACTCTAGTGACTCTCAGTTTTCCAAATTTGGATTCTTCAATCACCAGTACACTACTTTTGTTTACGAATTCCAAATATTATCAGGTATCTTTGCTTAAATTCAAACCAGTATGTGTCCCTCTAGACTGTGCAGTACACACACGCACCATGGGGAATATGCTGCCATAACACCGATTACGTCCATATCAATGGGCACGATAGAACCATTACTGTAATTTTAACTAAGCACTTTATAAAGCTCCCTGATGATGGATCCCTTGTGATCCGCACCATGTTGGAACAATTTTAAATATATTTTTAAATATTTTATAATAATTCTAATTATATCTACGAATTATATATTTGTTCATCTGTTGGATAATAAAGTGTTTTGTCCGTAAGACTCTTTGCACCAACCCATATTTTCAACTGTTCTACAATTATTTACCTTCAATCCCCACTTTGATGATTGTGAAATAATTTTAAACTCAGTCACAATTGCTATTAAATTTAGGTACCTATAGTACATATATTACTTACGATTAAAAGCAAGCACATACACAAAGTAACTGAGGCGTTTTTATTCTCAGTAATAAATTTTAAACGAAAGAATGTCATCTAATGAATCGTAAAATGAACATAATACTGTTAAAATTCATACTAGTCTTTCACAATTTAATTCTCTACCATTATAAAACAAAGTAGCACTGGTTTCTGAGGTTGGCTCGACACTGGAGCATTGCGTGTAAGTTCCTGCAGAATTATATGATGAGCGATTTTCGAAGATGCAAATATAAGGGGGGGGGGAGAAATTTTCCTCTAATTTCCGTAACTTAATTTTTCTTTTTAAAGTTAAAACTTTTTTTAACTGTGTTGAAGATATTCCGTGAATGGCTCTGAGTCGTATCTAAAAATATGAGCGTTTTGGTGTCAACATGCAAAATATTACAATTGACTCCAAAATGAAATTTGATTTCATTCTGTACTTTTGCACAATAAAGCATGCCTAACAAAATATCCGAGAGATATTTATGCAACAGTTTGTGTTTGAAATGGATAAAATTTGACACTTTAAACGTGGTTTTAATACATCATAAAATGTTTGAAATGGCTGTACTGGAAACTAGAAATGTGATATTCAGACAGTATCTGGCAGCCATCAGAAAGCCATTGTGTCGGATATAGATTTTTTCTCCTTATTTGTGATTTGATATTTCCTGAGTTCGGATCCCACGCCGTTTCAGTAGGCAACAACAATGAATTAGAAATAAAACTAAAAAAAAAATGGAGATAAAGTTGTCAGGTTGGACGGAGCTTAACCGCAAGCACGGATTTTAACCTGCTTGCTGGAAACAACTTAGCATCAGAAAAGGGGAAGTGACATTCAACTAAACAAGTGTATTTCACTTAATAATAGGACAAGTAATTCGCAATGTGGAATATGCAGATGACCTTGTGTTCTGGCTAAGGAAGAAGGGGTGCTGCAGGCCATGACTGATTGGCTAATTGAAATTAGAAGATGCTATGGAACGGAAATAAATGTGAAAAAAATCTAAGATGACGAGAATCTCAAGGCAGCCACCCCCAATACAGATTTTGGTAGATCAAAAGCATCTGGAGAACATGGAAAATTTCAGCTATTTGGGTAGCATGATCACAAATGATGCAACATGCGTACGTGAAATTAAATACAGGATTGTCATGACAACAACAGCTTAAACAACAAGTTTTCACCGGAAGTTCGGGCTTAAATTTGAGGAAGAAACTATTAAGTTCTGCATTCGGAATAAAGCTTCTTATGGCGCTGAAACTTGGACGCTTCGGAATGTAGATCATAAATATGTGGAAAATTCTGAAAATTAGTTCGTGAGAAGGATGTAGAAAATCAGTTGGGACGGTCGTGTGAGAAATGAAGAAGTGCACAAAGAGTCAAAGCTGATAGAAATACCCTAAAAACAATAACAAAAAAGAATGCTAAACAGACTGGTAACATCTGACGTAGGAATTGCTTTCTAGATCACTTTGCACAAGGAGAGATAGAGGGAAGAAAAGAATTGATGGGAAGAGGCGGAAGAAGATATTAGCAGCTAATGTAAATTGAAAGAGGAAGCAATAGATGGCACTTTGAGAAGAACTCGATTCGAGACAGGATATGAACCTGTCCTAAGAGAAGAGAATGAATGAGATATAATTCCTTTTTTTAATTATTTGTAGCCTTCCTCTAGTTTTAATGAAACTTGAAGTCAGTTATTTTTACAAATTCTTATATTCGTTTATTATTATTAATATTATTATTACTATTACTGTTACTATTATTATGATTATTCTAATGGAATATCTGAATTTTAATGGTCAAAAGTTATTCCTTGAAGGGAAATAGGCCTAAGTCATACGTTAAGTGTTCTAGACATATTTGATGAGTCGCCTATTGTCTTTAAGATTATTACAGCTGAAACAAAATTTGTGAAACTCGTATAGCCAGACATCTTATTGCAATGCGTCTGCAACCCACACAATATTATGTTACGTAGCTGAAATAGTTTAGATGTATTGTTGGAAAGCAATTCCTTCTCTTATGAATGGTCTACCATCAATGGGACTTAAAGAATGAATTATGAAGCAATTCTATTATTATTAAAAGGCAGAAGTAATAATGATAGTTGCCCCTGTACTCACTTATATCTTGCTATGTTAGACCCATTGAACGCAGCTGTAATCATGTAGTAATTATCGTTTTGTGTGAATAAAAGAGGACGGTTCATTTCCGGCGCTCTATTGAAGGTACTGGGGGAGGATTCTTCTTTCTCCCTTCAATCCCAGTGGGGAGTTCTCAACACTGCCTCAGAGGCTGTGATTTGTGGCGAAGAACATTGTCTTAATGGCCCTTTAATAAAGATCTACGGACATAATAGGAAAGACTTGTGGTCTTACAATATTTCATTATTCAAATTGCAAAATGGTGCAAGTACTCTTATATAAATATAGATAATGTTCCACATATATCACGATGAAGACGAAGATTGAGCTGAGTAATACAAGCACTCAGTTCCTAGCCCTCAGTAAACACACCCCGTCTCCGTTATAAAAATCAGAGAGTAATTCTGTATAGGGAAGTAATTACTGTTTGTTCTGAGATGCACATAAAATACAAAAGACCGTGCACTTGGTGTGTAGGACGTAAACGTTTTTAATGGTAAACCTGGTGGCATGTGAAATAGCCCATATATACTCTTAGTGCTGATTAAACAATTGTCATGTAATCTGCTTCCGTTTCTTTACACGTGATATCAGTTGCTTAAACACAAGGGTTATTCCACTTTTTCCAAATCCTACTTCACACTTTCTTTTCTTTATCTACCACACTTGTCGTTTCTGTTACATCCCTCTGCCTTTCACTTACTGTTTCCATTCTCATCCTAAGCCCAAGATTCACCCTAACAGTGGCATTCTCTGAGCCAATGGTCCAATAAGAAACCAATAGGTTTATACTTTCACTCCCCCAGACAAAAATAACGTCTCTGTGGCTAGGCAACTTATCGTGCTGTCGAGCGTGAAAGGTTGCCTAAACAAATAGCTCCAGGAGAACAGCTAGGGGAAAAAAAGAAACATATCGGCACTTCTCTTATTCTAGTTGAATTCACTTTGAAAATTCATTATCCCGAATCTCACTGTAGAGATTAGAGTGCGCTGCAGATCCGGCCTGCTTTTCTAATAGGCGACATTTGCTGGCACGGCAATTGCACAAGAAGTCTACTGAACTATTCTGATTCGATTCGTCAATGTCTGTTGGCAGTTATCTTTGTGTGTGATGAAGGAATGAAAAAACTCAAATTTGTCTTCCGGAATTACATCTGTGAAACTGATGGTCGGATTTATGTGTATTAAGAAAATGTAGTAACAACGCAACAGATGATTAAATAAGTCCAAAGGACTTCAGTATCGGGTTATACAGCCATGTAACAGTAATGTGTTATCACTCAAATATATTGTGTAAAGAGAGAGAAAACCAACAAGATGCAACGATCAGATGTTTATTATCAGCATTGTCTCAACATGTTTCGGGCATCATTATGCCCATCCTCAGGAGAACAAAGACCGTGTGTTACTGTATGTGGTGTGCTGCGCAGCACACCACATACAGTAACACACGGTCTTTGTTCTCCTGAGGATGGGCATAATGATGCCCGAAACATGTTGAGACAATGCTGATAATAAACATCTGATCGTTGCATCTTGTTGGTTTTCTCTCTCTTTACACAATATATTTGAGTGATAACACATTACTGTTACATGGCTGTATAACCCGATACTGAAGTCCTTTGGACTTATTTAATCATCTGTTGCGTTGTTACTACATTTTCTTAATACACATAAATCCGACCATCAGTTTCACAGATGTAATTCCGGAAGACAAATTTGAGTTTTTTCATTCCTTCATCACACACAAAGATAACTGCCAACAGACATTGACGAATCGAATCAGAATAGTTCAGTAGACTTCTTGTGCAATTGCCGTGCCAGCAAATGTCGCCTATTAGAAAAGCAGGCCGGATCTGCAGCGCACTCTAATCTCTACAGTGAGATTCGGGATAATGAATTTTCAAAGTGAATTCAACTAGAATAAGAGAAGTGCCGATATGTTTCTTTTTTTCCCCTAGCTGTTCTCCTGGAGCTATTTGTTTAGGCAACCTTTCACGCTCGACAGCACGATAAGTTGCCTAGCCACAGAGACGTTATTTTTGTCTGGGGGAGTGAAAGTATAAACCTATTGGTTTCTTATTGGACCATTGGCTCAGAGAATGCCACTGTTAGGGTGAATCTTGGGCTTAGGATGAGAATGGAAACAGTAAGTGAAAGGCAGAGGGATGTAACAGAAACGACAAGTGTGGTAGATAAAGAAAAGAAAGTGTGAAGTAGGATTTGGAAAAAGTGGAATAACCCTTGTGTTTAAGCAACTGATATCACGTGTAAAGAAACGGAAGCAGATTACATGACAATTGTTTAATCAGCACTAAGAGTATATATGGGCTATTTCACATGCCACCAGGTTTACCATTAAAAACGTTTACGTCCTACACACCAAGTGCACGGTCTTTTGTATTTTATGTGCATCTCAGAACAAACAGTAATTACTTCCCTATACAGAATTACTCTCTGATTTTTATAACGGAGACGGGGTGTGTTTACTGAGGGCTAGGAACTGAGTGCTTGTATTACTCAGCTCAATCTTCGTCTTCATCGTGATATATGTGGAACATTATCTATATTTATATAAGAGTACTTGCACCATTTTGCAATTTGAATAATGAAATATTGTAAGACCACAAGTCTTTCCTATTATGTCCGTAGATCTTTATTAAAGGGCCATTAAGACAATGTTCTTCGCCACAAATCACAGCCTCTGAGGCAGTGTTGAGAACTCCCCACTGGGATTGAAGGGAGAAAGAAGAATCCTCCCCCAGTACCTTCAATAGAGCGCCGGAAATGAACCGTCCTCTTTTATTCACACAAAACGATAATTACTACATGATTACAGCTGCGTTCAATGGGTCTAACATAGCAAGATATAAGTGAGTACAGGGGCAACTATCATTATTACTTCTGCCTTTTAATAATAATAGAATTGCTTCATAATTCATTCTTTAAGTCCCATTGATGGTAGACCATTCATAAGAGAAGGAATTGCTTTCCAACAATACATCTAAACTATTTCAGCTACGTAACATAATATTGTGTGGGTTGCAGACGCATTGCAATAAGATGTCTGGCTATACGAGTTTCACAAATTTTGTTTCAGCTGTAATAATCTTAAAGACAATAGGCGACTCATCAAATATGTCTAGAACACTTAACGTATGACTTAGGCCTATTTCCCTTCAAGGAATAACTTTTGACCATTAAAATTCAGATATTCCATTAGAATAATCATAATAATAGTAACAGTAATAGTAATAATAATATTAATAATAATAAACGAATATAAGAATTTGTAAAAATAACTGACTTCAAGTTTCATTAAAACTAGAGGAAGGCTACAAATAATTAAAAAAAGGAATTATATCTCATTCATTCTCTTCTCTTAGGACAGGTTCATATCCTGTCTCGAATCGAGTTCTTCTCAAAGTGCCATCTATTGCTTCCTCTTTCAATTTACATTAGCTGCTAATATCTTCTTCCGCCTCTTCCCATCAATTCTTTTCTTCCCTCTATCTCTCCTTGTGCAAAGTGATCTAGAAAGCAATTCCTACGTCAGATGTTACCAGTCTGTTTAGCATTCTTTTTTGTTATTGTTTTTAGGGTATTTCTATCAGCTTTGACTCTTTGTGCACTTCTTCATTTCTCACACGACCGTCCCAACTGATTTTCTACATCCTTCTCACGAACTAATTTTCAGAATTTTCCACATATTTATGATCTACATTCCGAAGCGTCCAAGTTTCAGCGCCATAAGAAGCTTTATTCCGAATGCAGAACTTAATAGTTTCTTCCTCAAATTTAAGCCCGAACTTCCGGTGAAAACTTGTTGTTTAAGCTGTTGTTGTCATGACAATCCTGTATTTAATTTCACGTACGCATGTTGCATCATTTGTGATCATGCTACCCAAATAGCTGAAATTTTCCATGTTCTCCAGATGCTTTTGATCTACCAAAATCTGTATTGGGGGTGGCTGCCTTGAGATTCTCGTCATCTTAGATTTTTTTCACATTTATTTCCGTTCCATAGCATCTTCTAATTTCAATTAGCCAATCAGTCATGGCCTGCAGCACCCCTTCTTCCTTAGCCAGAACACAAGGTCATCTGCATATTCCACATTGCGAATTACTTGTCCTATTATTAAGTGAAATACACTTGTTTAGTTGAATGTCACTTCCCCTTTTCTGATGCTAAGTTGTTTCCAGCAAGCAGGTTAAAATCCGTGCTTGCGGTTAAGCTCCGTCCAACCTGACAACTTTATCTCCATTTTTTTTTTAGTTTTATTTCTAATTCATTGTTGTTGCCTACTGAAACGGCGTGGGATCCGAACTCAGGAAATATCAAATCACAAATAAGGAGAAAAAATCTATATCCGACACAATGGCTTTCTGATGGCTGCCAGATACTGTCTGAATATCACATTTCTAGTTTCCAGTACAGCCATTTCAAACATTTTATGATGTATTAAAACCACGTTTAAAGTGTCAAATTTTATCCATTTCAAACACAAACTGTTGCATAAATATCTCTCGGATATTTTGTTAGGCATGCTTTATTGTGCAAAAGTACAGAATGAAATCAAATTTCATTTTGGAGTCAATTGTAATATTTTGCATGTTGACACCAAAACGCTCATATTTTTAGATACGACTCAGAGCCATTCACGGAATATCTTCAACACAGTTAAAAAAAGTTTTAACTTTAAAAAGAAAAATTAAGTTACGGAAATTAGAGGAAAATTTCTCCCCCCCCCCTTATATTTGCATCTTCGAAAATCGCTCATCATATAATTCTGCAGGAACTTACACGCAATGCTCCAGTGTCGAGCCAACCTCAGAAACCAGTGCTACTTTGTTTTATAATGGTAGAGAATTAAATTGTGAAAGACTAGTATGAATTTTAACAGTATTATGTTCATTTTACGATTCATTAGATGACATTCTTTCGTTTAAAATTTATTACTGAGAATAAAAACGCCTCAGTTACTTTGTGTATGTGCTTGCTTTTAATCGTAAGTAATATATGTACTATAGGTACCTAAATTTAATAGCAATTGTGACTGAGTTTAAAATTATTTCACAATCATCAAAGTGGGGATTGAAGGTAAATAATTGTAGAACAGTTGAAAATATGGGTTGGTGCAAAGAGTCTTACGGACAAAACACTTTATTATCCAACAGATGAACAAATATATAATTCGTAGATATAATTAGAATTATTATAAAATATTTAAAAATATATTTAAAATTGTTCCAACATGGTGCGGATCACAAGGGATCCATCATCAGGGAGCTTTATAAAGTGCTTAGTTAAAATTACAGTAATGGTTCTATCGTGCCCATTGATATGGACGTAATCGGTGTTATGGCAGCATATTCCCCATGGTGCGTGTGTGTACTGCACAGTCTAGAGGGACACATACTGGTTTGAATTTAAGCAAAGATACCTGATAATATTTGGAATTCGTAAACAAAAGTAGTGTACTGGTGATTGAAGAATCCAAATTTGGAAAACTGAGAGTCACTAGAGTACAATTATAGTTAAAAAGTTATACGAATTTTTGTGGATCCATTTTGCAGGATTTTTTCTTCTTCGTATATAGAGAATATCGTAATTGCGTGATATTAAAGGCAGCAGTTCTGGGAAATATATTTGTTGAACCATGTTTGTATCTCAGTGGATATAGATGTGCGTAGTTCTATAGCTTACGATGAAACCTGTTGTTGACCAAGCTCTGTGGTTTCGAAGGGAATCTGACCTGAGACTTCAGAGTGCCGCCATAATTAGAAGGAACTGCAGAGTTTGGAGAACCGAGAACAGTTCAGCATTCCCTTTATGGCGCGTCTGACTCTTCTTAAGATCCCTTTTGGGTTCCTTGCTCCTAGTTCAAGCAGTTCCGCATCACTGAAAGTCATTAAACCTTCCTTCTATTAGTTTGTAAGCCACTTGGATGAAATGCCTATGGAGACAACGGTATACTGTCACTTAAGGGTTTGCAGACAGTCTCTCTATGGTGTTTTGTACTAGTCAAGATACACTGCTTTGTTACAGAGACAGAGTAGAAAAAGAAAATATCTTGCTCTTGTCACATATGGTCCGAAAGTTACCATGAGCTCTCCCTCTTCCAGTTTTGATTCTCAAAACTGGAAATATTTGCTAACATAATGAACACACACATTTTAGGTAGTTCTTTGTGTTCTCCGCGAATTATGTTGCGAAGGAATATCGCAAAATGTTTAAACCACGTGGAAAAGAAGGCAGTCAAACTTTTTTGTAGTTTGTGTTGACCATGATGTGTTAAAGTTCACCATAGAACAGGCCACGAAGGCCCAGAGGGGGAGCAGAAGTATAGCTGTACTCTGTCTTTAACATCAGCGCTAGATGGAGGTAGGTGGTCAACGCCATGCTTCGGCCGCTTTACCCCCGGAAAAGACCCAGTACGCAATGTATAGGAGGCAGGTTGGGCCACAAACCAGGTCTGGACGAGTGCAGAAAATCTCGCCCCCCACTGGGATTCGGTTTCCGGACCGTCCAGCCCGTAGCGACCCGCTATACCGACTGAGATTTCCCAGCCCAGAACCGTGACATGTAGGTGTAATAAATTTCTTTACCTGTATAGAGCCCATTTGTTACTGAATCTAGCACCAGTTTTAATACGAAAACATAGAATTTGTACACACATTGTGTTTAGGGTACAAGTTTCATATTCTCATAACACAAAACGGTTTTTTCCAGGTTTAGCATTAACTCTTTTTTTCTTTTTAAGGAAGCACACTGTGTTCTCTGTGAGGTATGAAAGGAATCCTTACATGCAATTAAGATTATCTTAGCGTAAGCATAAGATAATGGTACTAACGAATGCACATAAGTATTTTAAAATTATATTATGTACAATCTTGTAATAGACTTACGTGTGTTTTTGGTGCCTTTACTGCATATCTTCATATAATGCACGGATCATGGATCATACACAACTAAATTCTTTTACTATTCGTGGAGTTAACTTTACCTGGATCAAACACGGTTGATGATAGGAATCTGTACGTTCACGGCTAATATCAATGCGTCATGGCAATTATCAGAGACGTTAAAACGTTACCCAACTTAGCTGAAGACATTACCTCCTCTTACTAACTAATGTTATATTAGTCTGAATACAGTAGATATACTTTCTCATTTAGACGTAGGCGCTGCGAAAATTTCGTATAATTTAATGCAGGTATACTGGAGATAAAATGACAAATAAAATAAAAACAATTTGGAGAAATATAGTAATGCAGCTGTCTAGTTGAAACCACGAATGTAATGAGAATAATGAGAAACTGTGAATTAAAGACTCAGTACAATCTACACTAACGATTTAAAAAGCAATTTTCAGTTGTCATAAAACGTATTTAACTCTATGCCTTCTTTTGCTGCGAAATGCAGTACTTTCTTCTTCAGTTCAACACTTCAAAACTGACAGGAACAGAGCGAGGTGATTCCCGAGGCGCCCAACCCTATTCAAAGCGCTTATGGTGTGCTGCAGAGGCTGCATGTAAAAGCGCCACTCATTTTGTGTGTGTATGTGTGTGTGTGCGTGCGATTGTGTGTATGAAGCAAACAACATTCTTTTCTGGGGTTCAATACTGTGTACTTTTGGTACAGGCACAAGGGTATAGCTTATTCTAACAGTTGCTTGAAAGTTTCCTTTTTTATTTAAAAGTGAAACTAGCTTGACAAAGACCCCCGGATCTTTCCAGAATATTTTTCCATTAAATTTCAATTTTTTCCCCTACCCGTATGTATATACAGTTAGACACACACACAGAAGCAAAATTGGTGGGAGACCAAGTTATTTCTTGTTTACTTCTCGTTTTGCCTACAAGACCCCGTTTTATTTTTTTTCTTCTTTTTATTCCCACTTCCCAACCTATACTGTGCTACTCTACTTTTCACTCCCTCGAAATCGAAAAAGTTTCCGGCTCTCAATTTGTCACGGGTTGGTCGGTCCTCCGCATATTCTTCCAACCATCTACAGCTTCTGTTCTCGGACTAGCGCCCTTCTTTATATCCTCCTCCTTACCTCGAAGCACTGAATTCAACGGTAAAAAGTCACTGTTCTTCTGTCTTTCATTGACGGATGTAGTGTGCCCTTGTGAACAACGTAATGAATCTTTGTGTTCCTTACATATTAGCTCTCGACCACCTCACAACTGGTGTGGATTGACAAAGGACAACGAGTAAATACTAACGTGGTACACAAAGGATCGTTATGCCTAAAAGAGGCAGGAGAGTCTTATAAGCTAAACCTTTACCTTCCAGGATATTTTTCGTCATGAGTCGGTTGGTAATAATATTTATGAATCAATTTAAATACGTAACCTGAAACACTTCGTGTTTACTTTACGTCTTACATACATTTTTTTATTATGCCAAACTTATTCGGTTTGAGTAAAATACAGCCATAAGAGTTTTGCTTTTACGCCTTTGTAGTTCCCACATTTTGAAAATAGTGATATCATTAATACGAAAGAACTGCCTACATTTATTATTCCATAATATGAACTCTTAATTAACTCTGTTATAAATGTCAGTACAATTACTTCGTACAGGTATTCCTGGTTGATTGGGGGGATCATTTTCAATTTTATGTAAAGCATCCAATAACGATACATTGTATACCTCATTATACGTTGAGCCAATACCCTGGATCAGTCCACGCTTTTGCGTTAATCAAGTTTCTCTTTCTAAGTCTTCGCCTAATAACATAATCATGCTGTCATTATCAGTCATTAATTACAACAGCCCGCTGCACAGTTTGAAATTCATTAGAAACATTATGGTGCACATTTATAACACAGTGATGATACGTCGCTGCAACACCCCTGCATATCATTTTAAATTCTGTTTTATGCAATTATATGGGAGTTTTTAGTTACGAGATCAGCAAAAACATCGTAGAGAGGAAAGGAGTGTAGTCTACTGTTATTTATTACGATAGTTTGAAGTGAAAACACCACTTGGAAATTCAAGCTGTTTGGTAAAAAAAATGCTTCGCACAGGACACACACCCGCAGTACGGCACTCTCAGCAACATACCCTCACATAATACGACATGCTGCCATAGCACCCTATTAGTACAACGAAGTTAATCAGTGACTACTTTTAATTGTGACTTTAGGAAGGAAAGTATAGCTCCCTGAGGATGATCTTAGGATCGAAACATGTCGGAGCAATTTTAGTTTCTTAATGTGAAACTTTTATATACTTGCATCAGTTGGTATACTAATTAAATAACCCTAAATATGTTTTATTATTTGCTAGGAATTATTAAACGCAAAACACTAATAAATGTAAATATAAAATTAGAAGTAATTGCTATACCAAACTTCTTTTGAAAATATGTACCGGTGCTTGTCAGGACTTATCTTTCCTCTAATTATCATACTCCATTACATTTTGAACTATTTTTTGTACATACTATATCTTTATCTGATTCACAATGACACAACAAATTTTATACACTTCATAATACTAAAAATTAACTTCACTTGTCTGTTTTTCAATAGCTACTCTATTGAAGCATGGAAATATTTTTTAAAAATTGTTTTGCTTATCGTAATGAATTGTAATTGTATGTAATGTTTTACGCTTTATGTAGACATTTAGTCTACAAATTATGATGTGTGTCAGATTACACGTTTAAGAAATCTGACAAATTTATACTTTAGTTTCATTAAGGTGTACTAAATTATTGTACATACGATATGAACAAAAATTTAACTTTACTTAAAATTGATATTAGAAAACAAATGAGATTAGTTAATTATATTCATATTGCTCATGTAACCTCGGATATACACGATACGAAATAAGGAGTGCTATCTACTACGCATGTACTTATGTATTCCTTGCAAAGGACGCATAAAAAATTCTAGCATTTCATAAAGAAAACCAACTTGATGTATAATTTATCCTCAGTTTATTTCGTCGGTCAACTTCTACATGTTTCGGGCATGTTTGTAGTCCATCATCAGGAGTTATACTGTATATATGCTGTGTATGCCCGAAACATGTAGAGGCTGATTGACGAAATAAACTGAGGATAAATAGTGCATTAAATTGGTTATCATTACACGGCTGTATCGAGTTACATGGTTAAAAAAAGATAAACAAATACACAAAGTTTTGAAATATAATTTTGGGAGTAAGTTAAAAGACACTGTTTTCGGACTTCAAAATAAAATCAAAGCAGAAATAAAAACTACCCTGTCACAGTATGTGTTTAACATTTGTTGCAACTTATAAAGAAAATCACGTGTACGCACTGCCTAACAGCCGAATGTAGGCAATCCTTGATATGTATATAACAGTATTAATTCTACAGAATACCTCTGGCTTTAGATTCAAATTGAGTTACGTTTATACCCCAGACATCACGCTCTTCTTGGCACAAGTTGGTAGCGTGTTGAAGCCAATCAAAATGACAAGTCTCACGTCTTGCAAATCTCCTTCCACTTCAAACTCCCCCTGGGCCCCACGCTTCATCTCAACCTAACCACTCTCCATGATGCTTGAGAGGCTGCATCTCTTTCATTCCACATTCGCAACCCAGGAGCAAATCAACTCGGAAAACTGTGTAATCCAATAATTCACTTACCGCTTGTGTGTAACAGTGTTGCATCTCTGTTTCCGAACTTGCAATTTGCTTGCTTACCAACAAACATAAATATTAAATTTCTCACAAACACGCAATTTGCAGTATGTCCAAGTGGTGCAAAGCATCTTGTTCCATTCACTATAGCATGGGCGCCCTTGAAAATTTAAGCTACGGTGGACTTTTAAAATAACTATTGGCACGCTATATGTCATTAAGGATGCCTATGTACATTAACAATTATTACCAATTATTAACCACAGACGTTTTGATCTTGGAAATGTGAGTTCAAATCTCAGTCTGGAACCCGGTTATATTGACTGGAAGCCTCGGGATTTTTCTCAGTCTTTCCACAATCAGTTTTCAGTATATCAAATTTTGTCATGATCGCTTCGCAGCAGGTCATTCCCAGCTGATTAATCTCCCTACAATCTGACAATAAGTAGCTTTAACCTACCGACCGTTTGTGACATAATCCATGAATTCATAAAAAATACGTATGTTACTACTAAAATATTTGGAATTATAGTATGGAATTTTAATACAGATGATAGTTTGGCCATCTTACGCTGGTGGACACGCTAGAGTAACTACGTCAACGTCATGTCCTTACAAACTACCTCTCTAAAAATCCACATTAGTAAGATCTTCAAGAATAAAGTTAATCTCCATTTTACTACACACACACACACACACACACACACACA
>Ga0123354_10004463_pt1 | contig 19829 bp, 9 predicted proteins | sample TergutLab28metaG_2_FD_97872 | JGI IMG/M metagenome (GOLD analysis project Ga0123354, IMG submission 97872) | Labiotermes labralis P4 segment gut microbial communities from Petit-Saut dam, French Guiana - Lab288 P4 | ecosystem: Host-associated > Arthropoda: Insects > Digestive system > Gut ...
AGACGCCTAACGTCAACTTTAGTTGACGTACCGCACCGCTAACCTCCAAAGTTGCATTTTATATATTTATTCAACAAATATAGGTACCGAAAATTTTAAACATGGTGTATACTCTCCGTTTTTTTCTCTTCAAAATGCAGTTTGTTTCATAATTCTAACATATTTGGTTCCTGTATTATTCACATTTCATATACAGGATGTGCTAAAATTTAAAAAATAATTCCGGCGCCAAAAGGTTAACAAAGTATGTAGCAAGGCACGCCAGAAGGACGTAGAAAAGTAAAATAATTCATTTTTTAAAATTAAAAGACATGACTGGACGCACAGGTTTTACCCAATTATGTTATCAGATTAATACTCGTACTACACTTATTTCATAATAATATGAAAGTTATTTTACAGTATAATGCATGCCTTCAGCTAAATCGAAACAAAAATCTTTCAACCTACAGGACGTTCGAGATATGTTTTGAACAGCAGTGAACACACTAGTCTTGGTACTGGATTGCCAGTAGAGGTAATGGAGTCTAATGGTTTGCAGCCTCGGAAACAGCTACTACAAGAAAAGACGGCTACTGTTATTACAGTACCACAACAGCCTCCAAGCGGTCCGGAATCGACAAGGATAAAGTAAATCCCGCAGCAGACGACATTCACGTACTATTGAAAATATCAGGCTATAACATTCCATTTCTGATGCATAATACTTCCCATGTAAATTATTTTCATTGCTATTATGAAATTACTAAATCCAGTAAATATAGGAATAAATATTGAAAATGGCGACAGCGCAAGTCTTTGCTTCCAGCACGTGTAGATTTACTTACGATTAGGCTATTCTCGTACTTGGAACTGCATATGGGAAAACACAGTTGGCTCGCTCATTTGGTTGCATGTTTAACTAATACCGGGTGTTTCTTTTTCCTGCTTGACCAATAAGCGTCGGCCCAAAGCTCCGCCCGACGTTCTGCCACCGCTGCGTCGTCGGCCGCGTGTCGAAGAGGTTGAATAGTCGATGATGGGAGCTAAAGAAATTATCGCAGTGATAATAACCTTTAGAAAGTGTAATAATAACTGACAAGAACGTCGGGCTGGCGCTTATCGGTCAAGTAGGAAGGAAAACATCTTATGCCTTGAACACACAAATAAGAGAGCAGAATACCATGCCTAAATAAATCGCCAATTATGGCATGTTTCTCTCTCCTGGCGTTAACCTAAATATAAAATGAAAGCAATTATGTTTGTACATAGTCTGTATCTACAGAATTCACTTATCTATGTACAAATCTTAGTGAACAATTTACTAAAAAAAAATATTACAAAAAGAAAGGTAGTTTTTAAATAAAATATCTTATCCAATTCAAAATATGATTCAATTACGCTAGAAAGAAAGTTATATGTGTTTATTCTTTGCAAGTACAAGCCTTGGGTCTATGATTTAATTAACACTCCCCAGTCGACATGAAGGTCTAGGCCTACGTAAAGCAATAAGCAAGACATGATGGCTAAACGCCAAGGAAAGTACATAGTCCAAAGCTTATGAAGCGATGGAAATTCCCACGCCTTCGCTATAAAGTGCAATTTCTGTTATTAACAACACAATTCCTTGTAAAATTCATGCACTAGAAATTAATATTATGAATTGTCCATAAATATATCAGATTCGATCAAATTTAAATCAAGGTATATAAAATTGGCTATAAACTGAATCAGCGAATTGATGAGGGGACGATTACAGAACAAAATGTACCGCGATTTACAGTTCCTTTAAGTCAAATTGTTACAGGAAAAGTATTTCAAAGGACGTGACGTCGGAACAGTCATGAGCCACATCTGTGGAGAGTAGAAGAAGCTTGGCTAATTCACGAAATGTTACAATTTAAATTGCTGGTCATTTTATTCAGGCTGTGGAAAATGTGACAGAGGCAGAGAGACATAATAACCGTAAAATTACTAATGAGCATGAAATATTTTAAATATGTAATAACCTGTGATTTTCATGACTGTTCAGTTTAATTTTACAACTTCAAAGATGTAATGCGCTGAGGAGGAAGGAAGAAATCGAGGTGGAAGGTGCCAGGATACGGTTATTTTTAATGTCAGACATTCAGTCTACATACGATGCATGCATGCTTCGCAATATCGATTTCGAATCCTCATCTTTGAAGACGTTAGGAAGCATTGAACTGTCACCTGTCGTTTCTCTAAGATTACACAAACATATTATTTTTATGAAATTGGGTAATCAATATTTTTCTCCCAGTAGTGCCCGAATATATCGTTGGCGTAGCTGGAGGAATTTAGTTTGCATTACATGAATATTCTCCTAACGACGCGTTCGTATGTTTAGGGGATCACATTGAAAAAGAAAAACAAAAACTGACACTTAAAAACATTTAGTCTGAGGAGGGGGGGAATAAAAAATATTTCTTTATACAGGGAAAAAGCAGAGTACTTTATTGATATATCTACAATTAGAAAATTCAGGTAAAAGATAATGAAGCATACAAAAATGAAATAATCATAGTAAGAAAAAGAAATATCAAACTCAGATACTCAGTCAACAACAGATTTTGCTTTACCTATCCGTCCCTCACCCTTTGCAGTCTCATTCCAGACCCTATAATCACCATATTACACAGGTTTTTCCCTCTCTCTCGCTCCTTTCCATTAGTGGCTTGTTGACAGTATTCATGATCACATACAGTGTATGTCTTCTCCCGCCTTGGATAAGTCAAAATGTTTGACTCATTGTCGGAAATGTCTTCTTTCTACGACTTGGAAAAGAGCATTTCGGGTCCCAAGAAAAATTTCGAGTGTCACCGCGATAGAGCTTATAAACACATAAAAGCGGGACGACGGGATTCCCTACATACGCCGTATGTAAACACTTTGAAATTTCTTAAAACATAAACGTTTCTTTAGTGGTACGAGTCTGCATACAGTTTTCAACTGCTATGTATTCCAATATCACTATGGATACAGCTCCTTTATTCCTCTTGCCCACCCTGGGGCAACTAGATTCGTGACGTCATGTCCACTTAACATGGTATTCAGATTTCAGATGCCGGTATTAGCAAGTATAAATAGATGACTGTGGGCTTTGTTAAGCCCAGTGTCCGACATAAACAGAAGCAGATGAAGCACGCTTACCGTCGTTGTCTTATCGGAATCTCGTCACACATTCATAAGAACTACGTAGCACATAGGTGTTAAAACAGATGCAATGTAATATAATATAAGATTACCTGAACACTTTAAGAACTCATTATTCTGAGTCCAAGGGTCTAATCACTTGAAACACGCGTATTAATTCGTATGGTTAAGAACTGCTAGATTGTGATGGAACATTAATGTTCTGTGTCTTTTTCCAAAGAACCATGCTTTAGACCTTAATTTTTTCCCAAAATGGAAATTCAATTATATAATACCACTAGAGGAATATTTCAGTTTACAGAAATTTTATAAATAAATGTTGTCAAGAAAAGGAAATAAAATAATCTATTGAGAATGTGAAATGCTTTACCGAAATGTTGACTACCCACTGAAACGACCTTTTGGTGTGATTAAACCTAACACCTACATTACATACAGGTATATCACTTCACTCGTTTGTCACCACGTTGACACGTGACCAATGCTCTTATCTCTCAGGTGGATATTCGATGCACTAACCAGTGCGGGTCATCGGCCGACATTGTCAACGTCCGGTGTGGCTAAATTGAAGTGGAAAAAAAAAAAAAGTTTCATTTTTCTGAATTGAACCAGTACTTACAAACTAAAAGTAATTTCTAACAGAAAAGCTCTGAATTCTTGATTTATGTTAAGTATTGGTCAATAAGTACGTATGGAGGAAATAAGAAAAAAAGACAAAATTTGGTCAGGTAAATGACACGGTTACATGATATATGTTGATAAAGAATTAACTAGAAATACAACAATCATCTGCCAGTGAATGACGCTGTAGGAAGATGATAATGAGATGACCTGAAATATCTGATAACTAGATTGAGGATAGGGTCTAATTACTGGCAGTAATGAATTTTCGGACTCCATTACAACGTACGTTTAGTGGTTTATGTTTTCAGTTACTTTGTATCCCGGTCTTGATCTAAATGACTTTTCTCTGTGGATTATTATGGAACTTCAGTTCCTAATCGGACAGAAGAAAAGCAGATGCTGCACAGTGAAAGAGGAATAAAAAATACGTCACAAATGTACTCTATACAGGAATTTTCTCCATTCCGGCATATACATTATCTAAGCAATATCGAAGTCTTACTTCACAATACACGCAATGTACGTATAACGCAACATTGAGGCGAGTGTGCATTAACCACTGTTGCCGTGGAAAAGCAATAATTATTACATATTATGGGTGTGGGTTTGCAGCCTTTTATCCAACACACAATGCGCATGTACCATATTGTCATCTGTGGCCTCTCCGACTCTACAATATTTTTCCAAATTATCACATAAACGGCACGACTTCGGATAAACGTTACTGAACATAAAATGTGCTTTGATATTCTCCACAACTTTTGTCTGAAATTATTCTCATTCTAAAAAGAATTCAGCGAGAAATTATCATAAATGTACATACGTCTTAGTATAAAGTAACCGTTGTTTTTGTCGCATATTAACGAAACGAAAGTGTCTACAGATTTTTGAGAAATGTTCAAATATCAAATTTCATAAAAACCCATATGTGGCAGCAAATTCGTTCCATGCTGACAGAAGGATGAAGCAGCAGACATGACGAAGCTAATACTCGCTTTTCCCAATTTTGCGAACACGACTAATAAAAACTCATTAGATATTCAAATTTAAAACCCCACACACTGAAAGAGGAATGAAAAATATTTCAAAAATATATCCTACACAGGAATTGTCCCCATTCCACTATAGTAAACACAGCGGGAGTAACTCTAATAATATTGCTACAGCCAGTCAAGCTCCAATCGTCCACAAACACAAAAATTTAAAGCATAAGGTACAAAAATGCAATGAAGTATATTATTATTATTATTATTATTATTACTACTACTACTACTAACTGCAATTGATTTGTCACTCGGTGGCAGCAGTCCATACACTAGTACAGACAAAACAAATAAGAATAAATATACATAAACGAAACAATACAAATACGCAGTACAAACAATACAAAACACAGTAAATCAAGTACACATATTACCAAAACAATCACACATACACACACTCACACATTACAAAACCCAAACATACACACACCCGCAAATTACAAAGCCCACATATACACATGCCCACCCATTACAAAACAAGTTAAAACAACCGAAGTACAAGATACACCCAAATGAAACAGTCACAATGTAATTAAGTACTCTTAGTATCCTCAGTATAAGGTCACCCTAAGGTACATTTAACAAATAGAGTTTAAGCCTAACCCTGGTTCCAAAATACGCATACACCAAAATTATTAACACCTCTCCCAGATTTAAATTTGTTCAACAGAAAATTTATTTAAAAAAGTCTTGTGTTTGACGTTATAGTTTGTTTGTATTTAAAACGTTACAATATGCACAGCAAGATACACCCTTCATTCGAGGTCACGGTACGACAAACATGAAGCTGGAAAAATTATTAGAGATAGTCTTTTAGGTAGTAACATCAGTGGCAATTATACTAGTGTACTGTTAGTAGTAATTTCACCCCGTAACATCCCAGTGAAGGCGCAGAGGGGGAGTGTATTTATGGCTCTACTCATGCTTAACCTCGGCGCTAGATGGGAGTGGGTTGTCGACATCACTCCCCCCACTGCCCCCCCCCTCCTCCGAAAGAGACATGGCACCCATTGTATGGGAGACAGAGAAGGCTCCAGGGCCGATCAGAAGAGGTATTGACAAGAGAAAATCTCTGCCCTCCCCATCTCCCTAAAGTTCGAACCCCTGGCCATCCAGCCAGTATCCAGTCGCTAGCGTTGTTGTAGTAGTAGTAGTAGTAGTAGTAGTAGTAGTAGTAGTAGTAAGACAGTGAGATGAACAGGAGAGTAGACCAGTGCCAGTAGATATAACTTATAACCACTGAGACTAACTAAAGATATGAAATAACTATTATTATTATTATTATCATTATCATTATTATGTATTATATGCATTGTTCTGTTATTGGCCGCTTGTTGTTGATTCGGCCGGACGAAAGAATATTTGAAGTGATATTAATAATGAAACACGATGTGCTCCTTACACACACACACACACACACACATATATATATATATGTACAAATGTACACGTACAACGTTTTTCGGAACTTGTCCAGCCAATGAATGACCACAACTAATCATTTATTAAAGTACTTCATACACAGAGTCGGAGAAGAGACCTGGCAAGTAAAATACGGGCTGAGCAGTGAAGTTAGCGCTTGTAACGCTACCTACACCGTCAAGTGCAATAACAGGAGACTTAACCTTTTAAGGCCTACTGGTTACGTAATGCACCAACAGGTTTAACATTCAACAACTGTAAGCTCTGTCCACACTGTATTTATGTGTTTTGTATTTTACTGAGAACAAACAGCGACTTCTGCCCCATGCAGCATAAACTGATTGGTATTTATAGCCGAGCTGAAAAGTGTTTATTGCGCGTACGAACTTGGTCTTTAAATAAAACAGTCTGCATTTCGTCTTTACAAGGTTAATAAACCGTTACTAATATAGGGTCAAGTACCGGAAAACCCTTACAAAGAGGAGACAGTACTCATCAACCTTCAGGATAAGAATTCCATTTTATGTTGCCTAAAATACATCTAGACACACAAACACAAATAATTCAAAATTCCAACCGGGGGACATCATACTAAATGTCTGAAGAGTGTTTACAATTTCCCCTACATTTCAAATGTCACGCACGTCACGCATACATACAAAAAAACTCAAGAAAGTGTGGATAATTTATGTTTTTAGCATGAACTAATGAGCCCTTCCAAAATCTTAAATTACCTTTTTTTAACATATACATGACCTACAATATTTCATTAAAAGCCAGATGACTAATGGACAGTCATAATTTGTTAACAACGTTACGACTGTTACATTATTATTATTATTATTATTTTAATTTTAGTTATTTCAATTTTGAAATAATACTAGATGAATCTGAATATCATAAAAGGGGTTGCGATAAGTTACAGTACATCACGTTCTGTAACACACCCTTGTAAGGAATACTTTGCAGTTTACTCAATTTATCTTCCAGCGTAAAAATTAAAATATATATATATATATATATATATATATAAATTCATACACCAATTTTTACGCATCATTTTCTAAAATTTCAAACCTGCATTTTTATAATTATATAATCGCTAAGAAAAAAGCAAGTTTACGCAATAATTTGCTATTCCTTACACAATACAAACCAATAAGAAATCTGTGGCAGTCCATCTTGCAATTAGATTTACAGTACACAAAGATGTCGCAATGACAGACACTAAACTATGTACTGAATAACTGACAATAATAAAGCTGTCTTTAAATTCGTAAACATGTTTTGAAAATTATAAATTATAGTGAATCTTATGTTTATTGGACCGTGCATCATTGTGATAGCTGAAGAATAAAAGACCAAGTCACTTGCTATTTTATTTCACTTCTTATGTACTCAACATGTTTCCGACGTTAATATACCCATCAACAGGAGCTTGCGACTGTGCTGTTGAATTACCACATTGGTCGTTTTGTTCTTGGTTCCATGTGTGTTGGAGATTTGGTGCGGTTGGGTTTGAGTAGTGTCCGTGTTGTTGACTGAAACCTGCAACACGGACACTAATCAAACCTAACTGCACCAAATCTCCAACACACATCGGACCAAGAACAATACGACCAATGTGGTAATTCAACAGCACAGTCGCAAGCTCCTGATGATGGATACATTAACGTCGGAAACATGTTGAGTACATAATAAGTGAAATAAAATATCAAGTGACATAAAGTTGGTCTTTTATTCTTCAGCTATTATAGTCTTTACACACCAGTTAACTTCGTACTGGGATATCAAAATTTATATTACTCAGATAATACCACTGGAAGTAGTGCATCAAAGAGGGTGAGATGGCTGAAATGTGTAGACAACTGACGTTACAGATAAAAAATTAGAATGAAGATATTGGTCAGGCAAATTCAAAGAAGACTTAGGTCTAGAAGGCAAGATAATATTAAACTGTTCTTGTAGCCTACAAATGCATTATTAAGTGCGAAATTAACAAAAACAAGATAGGCACTTGATCACTTTTGAAACTTCGGATACATAAACATATGGAAATTCTTGAATAGCTAAGCAAAGTAGCGTGAAGTTCTGTATTATGCTTCAGTTAATGACAATAGAAAATGCTGATTGTTATCTCAGCATTAATAGTCTGATGACTTTCTAAGCGGACGAGCGACAAACGATAAGTAACAATTGCTGGTAAATATCAACACACATACAGCCTCGTCAGACATTTTTGCACTGAACCAACGCTCTCCATTTTCCCCACCCATCATCTTTCTCATTGCAGTTCCTATTCGCGGGAAGGGCTGCGTCATGCTGGTCATCCTAACCACTCTCTAAAATCAAGAGTGGCTCGACTGTGCACAAGGTAAGAAAAAAAACTGCATTCTGTGTAATAACAACACAGAAGTGGGTCTTCCCTGTTACTGCAAGGTGTGGCCATGCTGCTGCTTCCCTATCAAGGAACATGAAACATAAGTTCAGCACAGAAATGCGCAGTAAATTGGCGTGGTCTGCTTTGCTTTTGTGGGTCTTCGGCTTCTTTATCACGCTGTCTTTCAGTGCTGTCCAAAGTTTTACTGGAAGTATTCTGTGTCAGCTAGTGGTATGCAACCCGTGGACGGGTGAAGCACTGCATACGGATACCACACCACCCCAGCCGAACCACACCGTAACACCAACACACATCAAACCAGAGCAATACAACCCATGAAATAACTCAACAAATAAGTCGCAAGCTCCTGAGGAAGGATGTACTGACATTCGAAACATGTTGAGCATTAAATAATGAAATAATAAAGCAAGTGACATGAAGTTGGTCTATCTTTATTCAACTATCAAGATGGTGCACGGTCCAATAAACATAAGATTAATAAATCTTATTGTTTCGCTCTAAACGTAAGGGTTATAAAATTAAGAATCTGTTACACAATTTAAATATTCAACCTATGCACTTTAAAAGCGGTCTACAATGCAGGTGTATTCAACTCGCCGTCCTATATTAATGTCAGCACGTTGTTTAGAAAGATGGCGGTCTCCGTTGTAAGCCTTAATCCAGGTCCCTAGCCTTCTTCTTTTGGGTGGGTGGTCGGTCAGTAAATTAAGAATCGAGTCCCTATATAATCTGCGAGGTGGAAAAAAAGAAAACAGTGTTCAGTTCTTGGAAATTAAAGTGAGAATTTACTGTATCCTGCTTGAGTCATTAATCTCGTTCTAGTTAACACTTTATGATGCACCTGCAACGACGCTATCTTGAACAAAGATCTGCCTTTCTTTCTGCATGAAAGTCCTTTGTTGGTATGGAACAATTGCTCTCAGAGGCTGACTGAATACTAACTAGTTTTTATAGAAATAAAAATTGTCTTGTACCACAATCACCTCTCTTTACGAGTCATCCTTTCATAAAAATGCACGAACCACACTTTTATGTCCTTCACAGAAAATGATAAAGAACTTCATTGTTTCACATCAGGTCTATGCGAGATTTCAGGCTTCCGCCAAGGGGTAGGTCAAGCCCTATATTTTCTGGGATGTTACACAGTCTATATTTTTGGTTGTTTACAGAAGCTTCGGAACAGCCTATAGGCCCCAGCTTTAAAAGTGAAAAAGAAAGGCCGCATTAGGTCTACTTAACGTCGACTGCAGTTTAAAACCCCTTATACATCACGACCTGCTTCCTCCATCTTCAGACTTTCTGGATACGTGTTATTTATTATTATTATTATTATTATTATTATTTATCACCTTTATGCAGGCTGTTTACAATTATATACCTCAAACAAACCAATTTTCTAGCGTTTGTAGTGTTGCTGCTCTTGTGTATTTACAATTTGTGCTGCTTGTTATATTATTTCCCATGCTGACTGTAATGCGCTCTTACAACAGTATTTCCCGAAGTACGAGTAGGCGTATTCTGTCGAATATGGTCGTTTCTTTGTAGTTGCTCGATATGTCACTCAGGAAATGTCTGAATGATTTTGAGATGAATTCAATTGCGCCCATTTTGACCGGTACCACTTATGCTTTTACATTCCACATTATTATTATTATTATTATTATTATTATTATTGGCATTACGATTGCTAACACTGTATTTTCTTCGTGTTTATTTTCATCACCAAAAGAGCCTTAAAATAGGCCTAAAAGTAATTTTATACGTCATTGGGTATTGTCCTTCTTGTGTTGAACATAAATAAAGGGTGTTTCAAACAGTGTGCTTTGGAGAACCATTGAAACTAACAGACAACAAGACAAACGATGTACGTGTAATGGAACATCGTGGCGAATCTGGGTGACCGTTGTTGCTGTGGAAAACCAATATGTATTTAATACTGAACTATGTGTCTCTGTTCTTACCCTAATTATCTTGCATGCAATGTGCATGCGCAGTATTATATTGTCATCTGTGGCCTGTCTGGCCCTACCGTAGTTTTTTCACGTATTTCATAAAGACACGATTTTCGATAAGTTTTTAAACACGTGTTCCGCGTTTTCCAACAATTGTTTTCCTGAAAATTTTCTAATTCTAAGAATAACTCAGCGAGACATTATCATAAATGTACAAATGTCTTCACTTAAAATACCCGTTATTCTTGCCAGATATTAATCAAACTTGAACTTGTCGGACAATTTTTCAAAAAATCCTCAAATATCAAATTTCATGAAAATCCGTCCAGTGTGTGCCCAGTTGTTCTGTGCGGAAGTACAGACAATCAGACGGACGAATAGACATGACGAAGCTAATAGTCGCTATGCAATTTTTTGGAGGCGCCTAAGAATTAGCAATAGGCCGGAGAACATTTTACGTAATGGAGAATTTCATAGTATGTGTTTTTCAACAACCATTATTAGAAAACTGAAATCAAGGATGATTACATGGACGCGACATGTAACATGGATTGGAGACAACAGAAAGGGAACAAAAATGTTTATAATCACCCACATACACATGTTTGGTCCGAGAAATTTGAGAGACATAGATGTATATTAGAAGGTAATATTAAAATGGTTCTTAGACAAATAGGGTGTGAAATGGTGAATTGGCTCTGGACAGCAACATATAGCAACATATAGCGGGCATTTTAAAAACAGAAGAAACCCCTGGCTCTGATTCCGCTGGCAGCGCAGTCTAATGCGTGGTTCTGCTGCCACTCGCTTGCTGGGATTGCGGTTTCGAATCCCTCCGGGGGGAACGTGGATGTCTGTGTCTTGTGAGTGTTGGTTGCTGTCAAATAGAGGTCTCTGCGTCGGGCTGATCACTAGTAAAGAGGAAGGAGTCCCTCCGAGTGTGGTGCGTCTGAGTATGATCGTGAAGCCTCGACAGTTAGGAGACCGTGGACCGCTAGAGGCTGTTGCGGTATGGAAAAGAAATTTCTAGCGAAATTACTTGGGAAGCTGAACGACTATTTCAAGTAATCAAGCCAATCAAATTAATGACTTTTAAGACTGACGCTCTCGGATCTTCTTGTTACGTCTAGGAAGTGAGCACAGACTAAGGCGCCACGGTAACAGTAAAAGTAGTACCGCCGCCTTAAACCAAGTTGCTGCTCGCAGTTGTCCATTCTTATGACGTAGATGGGATTTTGGCCGAAAGAGATGACAGAAGAACAAGGTATTTTCCAATGTACGTGTATGCTCCCGCATTCTTTCACTATTTTCTTTGATGCTGCAGCACGATTGGTGGTCACAAGGTGACAGTCATGACCATGCTTACAAGTTCGTTTCTGCAGCATTTCGCGAATGGAACACGGAAGCAGTAAAATAACAATAACAAATAGAGTCCAGTTTAAATATGATGGCACACGGTGACGCACGGGAGAGGAAGTGAAGGGGAACCTGGCGAATGGAGTGGGTAGCCAGTACTCTTCACACTACCTCGGATCATGGTGTATCCAGCATTACTACTGCTGATGCGCTCACCTCGGCTGCCAGTATTCGACTGAACTGAAGCCCCCGACGATTTAAATTGACTCGTCCGTTTCGCCGAAAGACGAAATCTGTTTTCTGCGCTTGTGCCATCACGTTTCAAATGCAGTCTACAACCGGTTTCCACGAGACGCACGAAAAATGACACAATTCGTTACATTTGTACTTACCTGTTCTCATATTATCGGTAAATAACCGAGGTGTGTGGAGCCATAAACAGTTTATTTTATTTTTAATTTGTGGTGATAGTTTAGCTTTGAAAGAGAATAAAAATGGCAAACGTTTGGAAAGAAATACTCCAGCAAGCATTACGATCTGCGAAACTTCAAGTACCACATTTACGATATTACCTAAAAATTGGCATTGTTATTTGATCGTGTCATTTGGTTGTGCTTAAGGTAAATTTGCACCTGTTCACGCCACTAAGGCATATAAGTTAAGAAGATGTAATAAACCAGTCATGATTTACCTCGCCACGAGATGAAGTGGTCAGCTTCACTTTTGACGGTGGGGAAAAAAGACCTCTGGAGACAAAAAACAGATAAAGATTCTTCGCGAGGAAATCTCAGTAAAAGTGTCAAATCGAGAAGCGAGAAAAAATTTCACAGGTGGCGATAAGATGAAACTTAATGAGTTTGGTGGTGAGAATGTGGGGCGGATAGTACTAACCGTGCCCAACGGTGGAATTTTGTGAGCAGGTTTGTCAATTTCGACATTGTACTTTCCACATGTTTTGATTTAATTGAATTGTTCATTCACCGCACTAACATGTGCACGTTTTATATAAACAAATACAGTCTTATGTCGCTGTTACATGTTTCGGCGTCACACCATCCTCATGCAGCTCTACACCAACATTTAAAACCTAACAAATTATAATATATTACAATAATAATTCATGTTACAATATTCTTGTAGCTAATATAAACCAAGCGGGTTTCACAGACTGCCATCAAAATAGTAATTATGAAATTATAATATATTACAACAATAAAACAGCAATATTTATTATGGCGTTTTCATTAAATATAGTTTAAAAGTTGTATGTTGCTGTGTTGTAGTTTTTCTTTGTTTACAAGCGCCTAATTTGCCTTCGATCACTTACAAATCTTGTCCCTGTATGATGCGTTGTGACTTCCGCATAGAGGGTGACTCCGAAACACGTAGGAGCGACATAATATTGTATTTCTATGTATCAAATGCGGATTTATTTGTTTCATGAATAAACAAGGTTTATCAGTCACTTTAATTATACCAACTAATGCACTTACATAAAAATTTCACACTAAAACACTTAAAATTGCTCCAACATGTTTCGGTCCTAAGATCATCTTCAGGGAGCCATATTGTTCCTTGCTAAAGTCACATATTAAAAACACTCACTAGTTAATTTCCTTGTATTAACAGCATGCTGCCACAACACCCTGTTAATATAGGGAAATTAACTAGTGAGTGTTTTTAATATGTGACTTTAGCAAGGAACAATATGGTTCCCTGAAGATGATCTTAGGACCGAAACATGTTGGAGCAATTTTAAGTGTTTTAGTGTGAAATTTTTATATAAGTGCATTAGTTGGTATAATTAAAGTGACTCTAGGAAGTGCATGGTGCAACAATAAAGAATGGTTATCGGTATTCGGGATGGACGAAAAACTGTTAAATTCTTAACCAGCTGAGATATCACCAGGCTTCGAAATAGGATTCTGCTTTATGAGGACGAAGACGTGTTTATGTTACTCACGTTCCACTACATATTCATATCGTTAGTTCTGGCCCTATGCTGTGAAATTATCTTCATGTCTCTTTCTATTTGCCCAATAATTGCACATGCAAAGAAAACGTCTGCCAGACAAGAATCAAATAGCATCATATATAGTGAACTGTTGTAAAACTTCTTCTCTTTTACGGCTTATAAATTTGTTTGAATTCTGAGGTTTATCACGTAAGGAATACAGTCAAATTAAAGATCAAATAAAATACTTTATTCATTGCAATATTTATTTTGTATTTTCCTTTACCATTTGCCAGAGTGAAACGTTATGTTAGTAATTGTAACTATTCGTTGTATTACATTTCACCGGCGTAAAATGACCCTTATACTCCCCCTAGCGTGACACTGTAAAATAGCGATTCGACATACACAATTCCCGCATCTTCCAGCATGACGTATCTTTTGTCACGGAAATTCATCGAGACCAGTAAGTGATTTATACTTTTGTTCTGTACTATACTCCGTTCCACTCCACTAAAGTGCAAATAATACGAGTTTTTCTCCATTCATCTGATCGTACTGATAAAGGTGATGTTAGGCAGGATTATAGCAAAGAAATCTGACACCCACTACAGACAGAAGAAGATAAAGTGCAACATATGATTTCAGATATTTTGTCATGCAGTACGAATTTTAGTGTACAATAATTCCCTAGATTGTCCCTTTTATCAAAAAAGAAAACAGAAAAGGTGATTAAATATTGGGATATCCTGGCAAAATTGGAGCATAAGCCGAGAACTGCCAGGATCATAATACAGGAGTACAAGCAGTGTTCAAGCTGAATAAACAATTGTACTCAATATTTGGGTAATGCCACACCAATGTCACTTTCTCCAACACAATGGCCTTCACATGTGTTTTCTTACTTTCACGGCGGGAGTTTCCCAAAAAATCACTTTTGGGTTATTATACCGTGTCAAATAATAAGCCTGTTTTAACATTTCGGAGGAACCTGCTGCTTCCATCTTCAGGATGATCAGTCTGGCCACAATCCTTGCAACTTTCCAATATAAAAGACACATGTTTACTTTCAAATTATTTCTGCATCCACCTAAATCAATGTTAGCCACCTTGAATATGGAGGCAAAAAATTTCTCCAAAACGTCTGGAGAAACATGTTATCCTACAGGATGTAATAACTAGGAACATCATCTTTGGTGCCTTTGCATCAGTTTATTATAGACGCAAGTTTAATGCTGCAAGCTTATCACTAAACTTGTAAACTATATTCTTCGTTTTTTTTAGATATCCACTTATTCGAAAAAAAATCACGTATACGATACAGAGCTAATATTGCTACACTGTCTGTTACAAGCCTGTATAAAAGAAAAGCCAAGTGGTCACTTTCTCGTGAAGTGAATGTATTAGACTGAAATTGACCGCACATAAAATGGTCCGATAACCATTGCCAAATTTCGTCAAAATATGTTGCGTAGTTTTACAGACGAAACAGAATGAGTAAATAATGCTCCGCACAAGCCTATCGTAAAAATGCGACTTTTCTCTTGTCTCAGGTCGCACCTAACTCAGACTAGCTAAATGTACTATGAAATTATTCAGCACACTGTCCCGTACCCGCGGCTCTTACAATGTGCATACGTTATTGGATGAAGCTCCAGTCCTCATTAGTATATGAATAAACTTAATTTTATTTATTTATTATTTATTTATTTTTGTTATTTTTTCCTTCAAAATTGTAGTATTACACCCTGCTGCTGACATGGACATCCGCCATACTCAGGGCAACGAGGGGATACTCTCCGCTGTTAGATGTAAGACAGAAACGTCTAATTAAACGCCCTGTTCTTTTGTGAATGTTCACACACAATAGGCTTCATTTACAGCGTCTACGTTCCTGTCTTTTATGTAACGGGTACTGCTGGGAGTGTAAGACAGGTTAAGCATTGGCTTCCCCTCCCCAATAAGCCTTGCGTAAGTTGATTTTATCCCTATGCTTAACTAAACAACACTCTACGGACACGTGCGTTGATTGGAAGTTTAAATCCATGCATTCTTAATTTCTGATATTGAACATAATTCATAATTTTGAGCCGCCATAGATGAGACAATTATGCCAGTTAAACTGCAGTAGACTGAAACAGGAAATGGCACATCTTTCAGTCAGCCATCGAGCAGACGCTCAGCACCAAGACACGCTGCCCTCTGTATGAACGTAACAGCAAGTGGCCCACAGACAAGGGAAGCGCCATATCTGACGGCACAGCTGAAATGCGTGATAAACAAACAGCAAAGGCGGAAGCTTCCCTCCTCCCCCCACCCCACCCTTCCTCCTGCGACGCTCGTCGTCGTGGTTTTAAGATTGCCTGATGGCCTTATTATAACAATGAAAAGCAACTAGGAGGCCAGACGCCATATTCTGCAAGCAGCGAAACAGTCGCCTGAACCTGTTTCACCAACGACGTAGGCTTGACTCCGAACTATACTACCAAATTTGCGATACTCAGGGCGATTGTTGGACAGTTGGTTACATGGCAACAGGCTGCGAGAGCCAAAAATGTGAGTAGAGGTATAGGTCTCTTCTTTCTTTGACCTCGGCGCTAGCGGTGATTGGTTAACGCCACGCCACGCCACGCCCCCTATACCTCCGGCAAAGAGAACCGGTATCCATTGTACAGGAGGCTGGGTGAACTCCAGAGACGGTCTGGACGGGTGCGGATAATCTCGCCCCCACCGAGATTCGATCTCTGGACCGTCCAGCCCGTAACAAGCCGCTATACCGACTGAGCTATCCCGGTTATGATGAATTAATTCATGACAGATCTAAGAGGTCAGGCAGCAGTATTAAACGTCAAATGAATGTGTTAGTGTTTAGACAACAGACAGTTCTGCTGTAAATGGCAGAGGCATCGCATATAAAAGACAGAATTTTCCAAAACCTCCTGATCGTGTACATATATACAATACCTTGTCTAAACTAGTGTCTCTACTATACGCTACAGCCCTGCCTGCATTTACTCCCACCGTAATGCAAGCCTGAAATATTGCCAAGCCTACAGTGGTCCTAGAAAGATAGTTAAGGATGCTGCAGTAATGAACCCCGTGACTTGATTATACACCAAATTTACAGTTATGAGCACATTCACATCTTGCAGTCAGCTACCGATATTAATATTTGAACGACCTGAGGAAACACTCGTAGACCTCATTTGTGGTGACAGACGGCAGAGATTTGCTGCTGTGTGAATATACATTCGGGTCAGCGGCTTAAATCAGTGCTGTTTCCATATCTTAGTATTGTGGATCGTACGCCGGTGCATTCGGCCAAACCGTCTTGTAAATCACTATTGGAAGGAAGTGATAATGGTGTAACCGTGAAACTATATCAGCCTTCTGAATTCGGTACGTTCTTATATGTAAAGTAGAGTTCTATTGTAAAGTACTCATTGCGCCCTCAATTTTACTTTGGGAATTCTATGCAGGTTGGCACTCTGAATTCAGTATCCTATTTAGCTGCAGTGGCTCATGTGAAAGTTTCCATTCAACGCACCACGAACATTTCCTTAACGATAACCACAGTAACTGTCCTGCGATATGTTATCAGCAAGACGGGCAATGTACATACAACGTAACGCTGTGGAGTATAAGCGTAATGTTTATACCTCCTCGACTATCGTAACGGCCTGGTACGATTTCATACCATTTGACGGTGACTTCATTTCGCCGAGAAAAATAAAACGGACTTAAGACATGTAAAGTGTCCGATATTAACCAAATCTGAATTTGATGTTTGTGCGACCGTGCATCATTGATACAATAATATAAACAGCCAACTAGATGCAAAAATAGTAATTTTATTAATGATTTCAATTAGCTCAACATGTTTCGGGCGATAATTTCGCCCATCCTTGGGAGCACTAGACTGTGTTTACAGCTTGTGGTATAATCCTGGTCACCAGCAGGCAGCATCGTCGGTGCTTTATACCACAAGCTGCAAACACAGTCTAGTGCTCCTGAGGATGGGCGAAATTATCGCCCGAAACATGTTGAGATGATTGAAATTATTAATAAAATTATTATTGTTGCATCTAGTTGGTTGTTTATATTATCAAATCCGAATGGTCTCAATAGATTTTCATAAAGTCCCAAATATCAAATTTCAAGTAAATCCGTCCAATGGGAGCTGCGCTGAAATTTGGCGGACAGATGGACGGACTGACAAGACGAAGCCTTCAGGAGCTTTTGGCGACTGAAAAAGAACACGCCTAAAAATCGTTTCTATTTGTGTCTGTCTTGGTTATTTCCGTGATGTTAGCCTCCTGCCTGCAGAGCAACTCTCGAGTGAACGCTTATCAGTTGATCTAGTAGGTTTACTGACCTGGGTCGAACCGGATTTTACCAACAACTGTGCACCCCTGTGATGGAACTGCGTTGGGTTAATGTTAGAAACGATGGGTTGTTATTCCAGTACAATGCCATCCTCGACTTCACGAAGAATGTTCCTTCCATCAAGATGAAGGCAATACAAAGTTGACTTTGAAGAATACCAGGTATTACTGCATGACATTTGCTCAAGTCGTGCCACTGCTGTCTTTGTTGCTTCTTTGTTACCTCGACTCGTTCCCACTACCCCTTGTTTATTCGTTTCTTGAGGACGTACAAATTACAGCAGTGATAATTCATTTAATTTTGTTATATTTATGGACGTATTCGATTTTTTACATACTGCTCTTGTCATTTTACCCATTGTAAATAAGCAGATGTAGGTTAGGAGAACACTCCGCTACAATCGCTCCGGCACATACATTATATGCTTTCCTGACATCTAGCGGGCAATACTGAATGTTCACTGAGCGCCGCATTCGATGTCTCGGTCAGTAACTAACTCCGTCACTATGTTTGGCCGTAAATACAACGTGATTTACACAACAATTCATGTTAATCCTCTTTGATTATACATCGAAGATTTTACTATTTGCAAAACATGCGACTTCATAAGTACTAAAATGCAATATACGTTCTAGGAAACAAGAAGTATCTGATAACTTCGTCTACAGACTCTCTGGATTGCGTAGGAGAAAACACGTGAAGGATAAAATTCTTGGCACGAAGTGTTTAATAACAATAACGTGGGATCAGAAACCGTTTTTGGTAGTGCTTATGAATTACATCAAAGTGATTAAGCAATATCTGACTTCCATAAACGTTACCGTGCATTTATATTAGGAGCTTATACACTGAACCTACAAGTACAGTGTCTAGGAAAAGCGCGCAATATTCTATGATATATTAAAACTCCGACACTCTACGATCACATATAATTTGCAATGTGCATTCATAATTGTATGTTGATATATGCAATGTTTATTTTATATAGACTACTCTTTACGATTGTTGTGACTCTCGACGACAGTCATTTAAAGGCCGGAACATGTCGGATGTTGTAATTTCTAATTGCCGAAACTTTCTCGCTTTATGTTTCATTATGCGGTCTCCTCTATTTAGCCTTTTTCAGCCTCAACATGAAAAATAACTGCCAACTGCCAGTGCAGAGCAACTGTATTTTTTTATACATCTATGGCAATCTCTAAGACAATTATATGTGATATACTGAAATTATACATGTATGTGTGTGTGTGTGTGTGTGTGTGTGTGTGTGTTTCTCGAACTGACAGCTGTACTAGGCCACCTGACGTTATGCACCTGAATTTGGCAAACGTTCATAGGCACAGCAGATTATATTCACTCAACGGCATGGCACGTCCTCAGGTTGCAGATGGAGGAACACCCTCCAATATGGGGGGGGGGGGGGGGGGGGGCGCAACAAATATTTAAAAAAAGATGCGGCCGGCGCCAAAAGGGGGGAAAATCGGGGTTGGGGGGGGGGGGGGGGGGACAAAAACTATTTCCCCAAAAAAAACTCT
>Ga0123354_10004464_pt1 | contig 19829 bp, 7 predicted proteins | sample TergutLab28metaG_2_FD_97872 | JGI IMG/M metagenome (GOLD analysis project Ga0123354, IMG submission 97872) | Labiotermes labralis P4 segment gut microbial communities from Petit-Saut dam, French Guiana - Lab288 P4 | ecosystem: Host-associated > Arthropoda: Insects > Digestive system > Gut ...
ATACCGTGACTGTATTATAATGGATTGGTGCTATACCGTGACTGTATTATAATGGATTGGTGCTATACCGTGACTGTATTATAATGGATTGGTGCTATACCGTGACTGTATTATAATGGATTGCTCCGCAGTACACGCACTGCTGCTTAAATATATTTTTCGTGCAGCTACCTCCCTCCAACGTGGCCAGGCCACGTTGGAGGGAGGTAGCACAGTACCGGAGGCTATAGTTACAGTTTTGTGTACTCCTGATGATGGGTGTGGTGGACACCCGAAACATGTAGAGTGAACTTGCAGAATAACAAATAGACAGCTTTGTGTTGCATCTCGTTGGACAATTATTAATATTAATATACATTTGACCTTAGCCTCTCACCGGAACACTTTCCAACGTACTGTAAAAAAAAGCGGCTATTTTGCCCATTTTGAAAAAAAAAAAAGTAACATTTCTTCCGTTAGCAATAACAGAACGATTTCTCTTTTAAATAACTTTTCCAAAGTTTCTGTGCTTGTTACACACGCTCACATGTAACGTTATTGCAAACAGAAACTAAATCCCAGCCAACATGGTTTTCAAAAGCTAATCTGCAACTATTAATTTGGTATCCTAATTTTATTTCATTTGCCCTCCAGCTAATTCTCAACGTCGAATTTATTCCATTTATTTTGACCTTCACGACGCTCTTACCCTTCTCTCGCATCCTGCTTTACTTCACGAAACTTTGCACCCCATGAGCTTTCTGACTGTAACGTTAACTGGTTTCTTAGTTGCCTTACTAATCGACATGACTGCACGCCCTTTTAGACACCTTTTCATTACCGGTCGAAGTACTTTGGGGGGGGGGGGAGAAGGTGCCACAAGGATCTGTTTCAGGGTCTTTGTTCTTTAATATATTGAACATCGACCTTCTTCGTGTAATTTTCTTTTCCTGTGGCGCTGCGGCCCAACGCGGGCCATGGCCTCCTCATTCACGAGGCTTCTAGATCACACACAACGACGCACCACAGTCGGTAGGACTCCTCTGTACGAGTGATCAGCTCATCGCAGAGACCTCTACCTGACAACACACAACACTCACAACAGACAGACATCCATCCCTCCGGTGGGATTCGAACCCACAATCTCAGCAGGCGAGCGGCCGTAGACCTAGCCTTAGACCGCGCGGCCACTGGGACCGGCTCTTCATCTAATTCAGCGTTCTAAATATCTATTCTTTGCTGTCGACCTTACAATATTTCGTGCTATATATTGCGTTGAGGATTTGATAGTGCTGCAATCTGATATTGAACGTATACAGGGTTGGTGTACTGCTAACTTCATCAGATTGAACAGTAGTAAAAAAGGGGTTATTGCTTTAGCCAGGAAAACTTCTGTTCTTTATTATGCTCATAAATTATAGTATTCTTCTATAACCCGTAAGTACACTATCAAAGAACTTGGGTTACAATTCAATTCAAAACTGTATTTCTCCGCGAACACGTATACATCTGTTCCCAAACCGTAAGGATGCATGACATTATGCGAACTATAACCTATTCCTTTTCTACTCTTGACAATTTATTAATACTGTACTTAACTCTAGTTAGACCCCAACTATAGTATGACTCAGCTGTACGGAACTCCATAAAGTTTACTGACTCCAAAAAGCTGGAACAAAGCGGAAGTTCGTAGCCCTGAGTCAAAATAATTTCTTTACTTATGACCATGTTACTTTCGAGGATTTTCTTAAAATTATAAACCTTCATACCTTGCACACCAGAAGAATTACTCCCGGTGCATTTTTTTTATTTCTGTATATTTAGGTTTAAAATGTTCCTCGTCTCTTTTGGATGTTACCGGTATTCGAGTTCTTCCTAGTAATTTCAGAAAATCCCTCCCTGTTTAAAGCTACTTGCAAAAACACTCCGTCAGCTAGAAGGATTTAGGCGTGCTAAACACAGGGTTACTCGAAATGATTGTCGGGGTTTTAACAACTTTCCACCTCGTTCTCCAGATGCAACCCCATGTCATTTCTTTCTATAGGGTTACGGCAAGGATCAGGTTTATGTTCTCCTCTTCCCGCAAGTATCCCGGAATTGAAGGTACGAATCAGAACCGCCATTGAAACCATCACCTCTGACATGCTACAAACAGTTTGGAACGAACTCGATTATCGTGTTGATGTTTGTAGAATCACAAAGAGTGCACATATAGAGCACCTGTAAGTTATGTAAGAAAAACTTGGAGTGTTGCTCTATTGAATAAAAAATACATATACTCCTATCTCAAGTGTATTGTGTATGACAGGTTTTTAAAACCCTGACAATCACTTTGAATTACCCTGTATTTGTGCAAAGACGTCGATGTCTCTAGGAAAACTACTGATTCTCTAAAACAAAATCTGGGCTACTTTGTGACATTTTTACATCAACTTAAATATGTTTTTTTTTGAGTTTATGGCTTTTTACCCAGTATTTTTTATATTGCTTTCTCTGGCCATATTGTTTTTGTCCTGTAGTGTTTTATCTTCGTGTATTTACACTGTTTTTGCCTTCTATTTGTGTCTCTGTGCTCGCTGCACAATAGGCACTTGTGCTGTTAAGCCAGCACATTAATAAACAAACACTCACACCCATAATTACTACGCCTGGTTATTGCTTTTATACGTACCGAGAATTATATTTCTTTTTACGTAGAATTAGAGGTTTTAATGGCAGGTACTGAACGTTGCGCAGGATCCAGTAGATGGAGCTGATCTCTATTCCGAATTTCAGGCGTCAAATGGAATACGATTATAGTATTATTTCTACCCGACGATGGCAAAAGAACCACCTTCCGAAACAATGCATATTTCAGATACACCTCATAAAATGATCACCATAGTAATGTTCCTTTAATAATTCAACCACTGTCTCAAACCTTTTGAGAATCCACCCCATTACTGCGCTCCATATGGCGCGGTATTTCCTATACAGCTACTGTTGTTATTTACTATATTAGTGCCGTCAATACACAACATACGCAAAGACCAGATGCATTAGTACAAGTAGGTTATATCTGGTGACATGTTTCGGCCGTTAACCGGCCATCCTCAGGCCAACAAAGAATAGTATTATTAAGGTACAGTCAAATTGTTTGTCCAATGCGATCCCATTGTTTACATTAAAACTGGAAACATTATGAAGTTCTTAGTTATCATTAAAATCATGAAAAAAAATACTATTTTTATATTACGATCCAAGGACCACGGGATGCAAGGTACGGTGACTTATTAAACGCGTGATCCGGGATCCGAGTCCCGATATCAGCAACAGACTTCTCTGACATGCCTGCCCGGAACTGGGGGGCCACCCTCGGTCCTACTAAAAGCGTAACGAGGTACTTTCGTCGGTGCTGAGGGAGGCGCGTATAGAGACAGGGGCGAGAAGTTTTCCACTCACCTACAACACGCAACGAGACTGAGGACGACAGCAACTGTACCGTTACTCACCCTATACGGTTCCGGAGTGGACAGGAACAAATCGTACATTGTAGGCTCTTTCGCCAAATTGCTAAAAGCGACTATTAGCTTCGTCATGTCCGCCCACATGGAACAACCCGGCTCCCACTGGACGGATATTCATGAAATTAGATTTTAATATTTCTGGAGAATCTGTAGAGAAAATTGGAGTTCATTAAAATTCGACAATAATAACGGTTACTTTACATGAAGAGGGGACCACGGTAGCACAGTGGTTAAGATGCTGTGCTACAAATCGGAAGGTCGCTGGTTCGATCCCAGCTGGTGTCAGTGGATTCTTCATTGACATGAAATCCTTCCGATCGTGTTATGGCCGTGGGGTCGACTCAGCTTCTAACATAAATGAGTACCAGGAATATTTCATGGGGGTAAAGACAGTCGGTGCGTAAGACTGGCAACCTACCACCATCCTGTGCCGTTGTCACTAAATCTGGGAACCTTAACTTCCTTGAACCCTCTGAGCCCCTCGGCGCCTGTAACGGGACTGCTTTACCTGTTTTTACATGAAGAAAAATAAACACTTTGGATCATATCTTGTTCAGTTGTTCACAGAATGAGAAATTTTGCAGACAAAAGTTGTAGAGAAAATCAAAACGCGCATTTTGCGTTCAATATTTTTTTTTTTCGAGAAATGTGCCGTTTATAAGATAATGTAGAAAACTATTGTAGAGCCGAACAGGCTACAGATTGCGCGTTGCATCATGGATACCTAAGATCACAAAAACACGCTCAGAATATGTAATACCTATTGCTTTTCCACTCCAAAAACGGTTAGACGAACGCGCCTCAATATTATGTGTATACGGGCATTGCCTGTTTATTTACTATGTAAATGAAATAGGCCACGAAGTGTAGCACACCGTAAGTGGAAACAAGCTTGCTTACTGCCTACGCAACGTTCAGTATCAGCTGCCTACATCTGTGTTTCTCAACCGCCGGGCCGCGGCCCGGTACCGGGCCCTGGCATCAATTATACCGGGCCGCGAGAGATTCTCCTGGAATTGATAACTAATTTAAATGTAACTTTATTAATTATTAATACTTATGTTAGTTTAATATATGAACTTAAAAAAAATTGGAAAGTACTGACGAGTAAATCTGTTGGGGCCGGGCCCTCGTCTTATGAAAAGAGAATTTACCGGGCCGCGGTCTCACAAAGGTTGAGAAACACTGGCCTACATGACAGCCGCTCAGAGACAGACTAACCGTTACGCTCAGGGCTCGGATTTTCCGGATTTCGGAATTTTCTGGGATCTGACTCTACTTGGACTGCCTGACACAAAACACGGAAGCGCTACGGTCCTCCGTAACATCCTATAACTACCCACGTCACAGCCGTGTTACATACCGGAAGAATTTAATCAATCACAATCTTGTTGGTAGACGTATGGTAGGGGGCCTAATGCGGGGGGCCGACTTACCGTGTGTTCTCCAGCTACACAGTACAACACAGACACAAGAAATCTGGCAACCAGCCACTCCCCCAGTGGAACTCGAAACCACGATCTCAGTACTCTAGTGGCAGAACGCAGTGTAAGCTCCTTAGACCATATGACCACATTATGAACAGGGACTATACGTTTAAAACTTCCCATGTCACAAATTTCATAATCACTTGTCCGTGGTAAGGGGCTCCCCGACATCACAACATGCCTTGTCCTCTGGCTGCAGATGGAGAAAGCCTCCAGGTATGGCGTGTATCTGCGAATATACTGAACAAGCAGCCGCGGACAGAAGACAAGGGGTGGTCGTCCAACTTTCCGATTGGGCGATGTGCTAAGAAATCCTCACCTTGAAAAGGTAACATGTTACGAAACAACTCATAAGGCCTCTGATTGGACAGATCCTGTGAAAGGGATGAGCAAAGGAAAACTACAGTCGCTGCAGTCAATTTGGCGAAAGTACCTGAACGACCTACCCCAGCTGTTTCTTTGGATCCAAATCAATTAACTTAGGAATTGAGACACAAATCAACCTCCTGGACTTTTACAGAAGAGGTGATTTCAAGAGGCCCTGTTAATCAGATCAGACGGAAAGTCGATAGTCTAAAAGTAAGCTTCAACCCTCAGGCTTTCAGATCTGTTAACGAGCACTCCTGAGCAACAGCTTCGTTATTCAGACTGTACTATTCGGTGGGAAAGGGGGAGGGGTGACATCGTGTGCTTAAGTAGGTTGACATCGACGTTTCCGAGGAATACTCTGCCTCCATCTTCAAGACTGAAGAATAGAATCCAAGTCGTCGGTGAAATTAAACACATCCGACGAAATATTCGGTGTCACGGCAAGGTTCAATGGCATATTCGTAAATTCTTGTCACCATCCAAAGCAGCAACTAGGGGCCATGCCGTAATTCTGGCAGTCTATGTAGAGCCCGGGATTCGCTTCCTAGACACCCCCACGTGGGATATGTTTTGGACTAAGTAAACATCGGAAAAGTTTTCCTCCCAAGTCTTTTAGTACTACTCCGGCAAATCTGTTCCCAATAACGCAGCAGTTCCATAGACAGTCGGATAACATCTGCAGGGCGAACGACCTCCGGCGCTGTCACTGAATCATAATAACCACAGGAAGGGTGCAAACCAAGGAAATCATGGTGACTCTAAAACCAACGACACGTTTATACTACATATGTAGACACAGACATGAGAGAACACATGTCTTTATTGAGGGTGTCGGGTATTAGTGCCCGATTTTATCCAAACCTGGAATATGTCGACAACTTTTAATGAAAACATCGCTACCAATTTCACAAAAATCGCTTACCTGCGAGATGAGTTATTTCATGAGGAGAGACGGAGAGACAGATGGAAGGACGGGCGGACATGTACGAAGCTAGTTGTCGCTTTTCGCCATATATTCGGGGGAAAAGAAAGCGCCGAGAAAGAGAGCAGCAAGTAGAGAAATTACTGGCAGTAAGTTGCCGGCTTCTTATCGCGCAGGTCTGGGTTAGATTCCGGACAAGTCTAGGTGAGACTTGTAGTAAACACAGTGGAAATTTGGCAGTATTTTCTGCGGGTAATTCGTTTCGGTTTTCCCATGTCACTACCGTTCCACCGATGCTCCATGCTCAAGATTAATTTTCCCACTACCGACCACATATAATCCCTGGATATAACATCATCTTTTAATAAAAACACTTCTCTCTCACTGCGCAGGGCAGAATGTGATACGTAGCACAATCAGGGCCATAGCATTCAGGGCTAGGTTGCATTAACACAGTGCGGCATAAACTCGGGTCTTTCAGTCTTATCCTAACAACCGCATTCAACCGCACAGAACAATATCTGAAAAGAACGACACAGACTCCTTTCACGGCTGAGTTCACATTTCGGTTCCTTTATGTACCCTGATTGAATTGCTGAGGGAAATGCGAGCGACGGCTGCTCAGAGTAACAGAGGCCCTACAGTCACTGCAGTAACACAGGACCAGGACATTCGTACAGAATTACGTAACGATCCGTCTACCATTAACAGACACGGTGTGCATGTTCATGTACGTGTGTATGTATGTATGCACACATGTCCGTACATCGTAAATAATATAAATTACATGTTAGACTTCGCGGCTGTATCTCATTCCAAGGCATTCACTTCGTTCTTCTGCGCAAGTACTGTCGCAGAATTCATAAGCAGCTGAGAAGGCAAAATGTTATCCTATACGTCACTGTCATGTTGGTTTTTGAAACGTACACCTAAATGTGTTTACTGTGCGGTACGAAATTAATAAATTTAATTCTCTGAAGTGTCAAAAGCTAATTAACATATCTTTGGATTGGCATGTGCCAATTTACAGTTTTTGCTGGAAAGTCTGCTATACTGACAGAGGTTTTTCGTGGTTTTCCTCAGTATCTCCTATTAAATTTCGTAATATTCTTTCAAATCAGGTCACAACCACTTCTTTTCACAATTATGTCGGCTTATGGTAATAATCCCACCACTCAACGCTGCATAAGATGATTCCTGAGAGCACCCTTCAATGAACGACGCAAAAATGACTAAATACAGCGGAAAGGCCAAACCCACAGACCGCGCGGTATATAGCGTGGGACTGCAACCGATCGCTTGCTGGGATTGCGGGTTCGAATCCCGCCTGGGGCATGGATGTCTGTCTCTTGTTGAGTGTTGTCAGGTAGAGGTCTCTGCGTCGGTGTGATCACTTGTTCAGAGGAATCCTACCCAGGGTGGTGTGTCTGAGTGTGATCGTGAAGCCTCGACAATAAGGAGGCCCTGGACCACTAGGGGCTGTTGCGCCATGGAAAAGCCGGAGAACGTTCGGTTTTAGAATTCCGAGACAGTAATATTCTGAGTACTTGCGGAACATTTGGCATCCTCCTTTAATATGCACGTAGGGTATGCTTATCGGTGACATTAATTTATTACCGACATAGACGGAGACATTTTCTATTGGACACACAAAACTGCAGAGGTTTATATGTAATACGGAAAGTAAGGATGCTCATTATTTCGTTACGAACACTCATGCTCGTTCCTCCTTGAAAATCTGACAATTTCTCAGTTTTAAAAAATATTCATACCCTAAGCATGTTACCCAGAACAACAAATGGGCAACATATATAATTTAATAAATATTAATTAATATATATTAAACGCTATATTATCCAGCAAATGCACAAATATATAATTCGTAGACATAATTAAAATTATAAAATATTTAAAATTGCTCCAACATATTTCGGATCACAAAGGATCCATAATCAGACAGTGCCTCTCTACACTGTGCAGTACACACACAGTGCCTCTCTAGACTGTGCAGTACACACACGCACCACGGGCAGAATATGCTGCCATAACACCGACTAGGTCCATGTCAACGGACACGATAGAACCATTACTGTAATTTTTAGCCAAGCACTGTACAATACTCCCTGATGATGGATCCTCTGTGATCCGAAACATGTTGGAGCACTTTTAAATATTTTATAATTTTAATTGTATCTACATATTATATATTAGTGCATTAGTTGGATAATAAAGTGTTTAACTGTCATTGATGCACGGTGCAAACATGAAGATAATATATATTAATTAATTAACATATATTAATTAATGTATATTAATTAATTAATATTTATTAAATTATATATGCTGTGCACTTGTTGAACCAGAAAATAAACTATACGAGATGCACGGTACATACATAAAAAATTAATACCCCCCATATTATGGACACTAAATGCTAATTACCGCGTTTGCAACGCCTTCCACCGGACCTTGGCCTAACACAGTTCAGCGCGGTCCCAATCTTCACTTATTGCAGGAACGTACACATTAATTTTAAAACCTCAGCACCAATTAGATGTCCCACGCGACCTATTCCGTGTTAAAATGTAACCTGTCCCTGAGTTTAACAAGAGCCACCGTATGAAGTCATATGGGAGAAATGAAGTACAGTTCCACGCATTATTCATATCGACACTCAGATTCAGGGGCTACCACTCGCATGGAAAGCTCATCTATTCAGAACTAATTTTTATTTAGCCACGCACTCAGCCTTTAACTCCAAATATATAGATAAGTAACTCCACTTAGCACGGTCCTTGAGACACTTACAATTCCTCAGCTGGTCAAGAAACAGCTCGCTACTCGCCACTACCCTGAGATTCTTATTATCATCATCATCTCCTTTATGCAGGGTATTTATATTTATATTCCTGAGACAAACTATGTCCCTAGGGAATACAGTGTTGTAGCTATTCTGTTGTTACAATTCATGGTGCTTATATCGTTAGTTTCAGTGTTGAATCTATTGTATTTTTACATTAGTATTTTCCGAAGTATGTGTGCAGTGCCCAATATGGCTGTTTTCTGCAGTTCCTTGACTTCATATTTTCCTAGTATGTTGCTCACGTATTTTCTGAATGACTTTGAAATAGTCCCAGTCGCCCCTGTTATTACTGGTATCACCTTTGTTTTTACATTCCACATGCGCTGTGTTTCTATTGTAAGGTCTTTATATTTTAGAATCTTCTCAGCTTCTTTTTCAATTACATTTCGGTCTCCTGAGATTGCAACGTCTATTAACATACATGTTCCCTTTTCATTATCACGGATTATAATGTCTGGTTTGGTGTTGGGTTATTATTATTATTATTATTATTATTATACCTGTATTAATAACGGCACAAAAATCTGATGTATTCCGAGAAAAGCTAGTCCCTGTGCAGGTGTGTCTACCACAAATCCCACATATGGCTAGTCGCCATGTGACGGTAAAGAGGCGAATCCGTAGCTCCACGGAGGATCTAACTCGGACCTTCCAGCTAATAAGCAATAATTTTGTTCACTTTGTTTAACCCCTTAAACGCCAAATTAAATCCCATCTGCCATCTGCTGGCATTATTAGGAGCTCACCATATTCTCCACGTTAGCAGGGTAAGGATTAACCAAATCTGAAGCACCCAATTAAAAGTTACTGGCCCGTACTTCCACACTTTTTAATTCCTGAAGTCCCATATTAAATTTTTACCACGGATAAAACGAACCCCTAGAAAAACATCCAGTGAGAACGTTATAAAGAGGCAGTTTCCATGAACTTAGAAGTAATATTTTTCCTCTTTGAATTCCTGCACGTTTGAAGAGCTTGTTTGTACACAATGTCTCAGATGATTTGTAGATGAGCGAAACAAAAATGAAAAGAAACACAGTACAGATGACGTAACCGCAGGCTACATTTGTTTGGGAAATGTTACAATAAACAACTGCAGTAGCTGTAGGGAATTCTTTGAATTGATTACAATTGTATGAATATTACTTTGGGGTTCTTGGTAATGTTACTTTAAAACATTAAAAAAAATGTTACTGTGCGAATACACTGTACTATAATGTTAATAAAAATCCAACCAGATGCAACAGTATGCAGATATTTATTTACTGCAAAGTCACTCTACATGTTTAGGGTGTCACAGCACCCATCATCAGGAGTACTAAAAACTGTAACCGCAGCCTCCGTTACAGGTCATAATACTGGTACAGTTACTTCCTTCCAACGTGGCCTGATCGGGACTGGTTTGTGCGAGTCGCATTGGAGGCTGCGGTTAGAGTTTTTAGTACTCCTGATGATGGGTGCTGTGACATCCGAAACATGTAGAGTGACTTTGAAATAAATAAATATCTGCATACTGTTGCATGTGGTTGGATTTTTATTAACAATGAATTACGATGCACGGAATCATGAGCTTAAAACACTCTACTATGCAGCAACCAACGATAGCTGTAATGGCCCCTAAAGTTTCTGTACAAAATCTGAATTAATAGGCTATGGATAAAACTGCTCCGACTTTCGCATGCAATTCGAAACTTCTGTTCCTCCCTATTTCATCCGGTGTAATAGCCTCACCTTATTTTCTTACTGTTGCTAGAATTCCCAGCACGATCTTCACAGTCTTTCATTTTAGCACTTAGGTATAGTGTGTAAAAAATACTAAGAGCTGTTTCAGAGTGTCTTCAAATGCTATTAAGTAATTTGTTAGATGCATCATCCCCGTTGTGTTTTATGCAAATTAGGAGGGGGTGGGTACGTGAAAACACAACTGTCTTTTTACCTGTATAGTTTTTCATTATACATTTTTGTGACCTGAGGATGGCCCACATTGGCCGAAACATGTCGTCAGCCTAACAAAACAGATACAAAGACAGTTGTGTTTTGACGTACCCACCCCCTCCTAATTTGGTATTAAGTAAATTTTACAATCCTTTAAATGCTTACGATAGATCATTTATTCAAAAGAAAATCTCTACTTCATAAAATCTTAATTATATTTTTATGTGTGCAAAGGCCGGATATTGGGCCCTATTTGACGGGATTTTATCCACTTCACAATCTCAAAACGATTTCCTTAAGGTTCTACTTAATGTTAAGACCCCATATATCCACAATACCAATCAGAATTTGAGGGAGCCATATAAAGATCTAGACATAGTAGCAGACATTAAAAACTACAGATTTGAATGGATTGGACATGTAGTAAAAATTTATCAGGGAAGGAGAGCTAAGAAAATGTGTGTGACTAAACAGGAAGGAAATAGAAGAAGGGGAAGACCGAGACTGAGATGGCTGGAAGGTGTCAGAAAAGGATCTACGGGACATGAAGGCTAAGAGATGGCGACAGAAGGCACTCAATAGGGAAAAATGGGCAACCGTATTTAACCTTTTGGCGCCGGAATTATGTTTTTTTTTAATTTTAGCACACCCTGTATATGAAATGTGAAAAATACAGGAACCAAAAATGTTAGAATTTGCTATTTATAGCATATAATAAACATCACAGATGCTGAGAACTCACCATCGTGACATATCCATACCAATCCTATAAAGCAATACCACATACTTTCGGATGTAAACCTGATGATGGCCACATTAGGCCGAAACATGTAGTTTACTTCATCCTGTATTAAACATCTTTGTAGATATTGTTGTGTCATTGACTGATACCCACACCTATTGTTTATATACACACAACGGGGATGGCTCAATTTAAAAAAAAATACAGAGCACGGCACGCAGACATGACGGTCTTCCGTACGCTACTGTAAGAGGCGGGACAATAAAAAGAAGCGACTATCCCACTAAACACAGGATATTTCCCTGTCCTCAATTAACCGACTGGTCTTATTTTAATGTACATGAAACATGTTTTCTGTGAGGTAAAAACTAAAATGTTACACTAATTTACGTGAAAATCAGCCTTCAAACGGTTGACATTAAATCAGCGGAACACTTATTAAACACTGTGCTTGAAAGGCTTAAACCTCAATACTAAGTCTTCTATGCATGGAACTGACTTACCATTCAAATGAATTTCCTCCGTTTGTTCATCATGGAAGTGCCTCCACGTAAGCAAGACGCTATATAACTAACAAAGACAGAGCAAAACTTCAACAATATATCACAAGAAACCTTGAAATTTCACGAGAAATTTGTCACTGCCTTTGGTCTGAAATATTGGGCGGGGAAGGTCCGTCGACACGACCCGTACACCTGCGGCACTTGACAGTTGCAAATGACAAGGCAGCCGTGGACACTGACGCTCTTTCGCCTGCTTTATAAAAGTGTTTCTACCTGTATCTCTACTAGGCTGAAAATCGGTAAATTGGAATTTTAATTTACTCAGTCGTCGGGTAGATGATTCGTTCTTCAACGACCCTATGTCAACTAATTTGTTTAAAAATCTTCCAATAAAATATTATACAAATATGTAAAAATAAACTAAAGTTGGGGCTTCTTGCACCTCACTTTATTTCTGCTGTATCACATTGCTGTTAGTAGCTGAAAGTATAGCCTGTTGAGGTAAAACGTATAATAATTTGTGATAGAATAAGGTGGAGAGCGGTCGAGGTCTAATTTGAGGTAGGTTCCAATTCCAGGATTTTCCTACAGCAGGGGTTAAGCATTTTTTATTGTCGGACTCAGGATAAGTTTGGCAGTCCGTTTGGTCACGGACAGTACCTTTTTGAATTAATAATAATTCCTTTTTCATTACTTTACTGAATATGTGTGTACTTCCGTCATTAAGTATAAGGGACACGTAAGAAGTTACGGACCTGTAAAGGTAACGGCAAGCCGATACAGGTGGTCGCGCGGTCTAAGGCGTGGGTCTGCGACCACTCGCTTGCTGGGATTGTGGGTTCGAGACCCGCCGAAGGCATGGATGTCTGTCTCTTGTGTTGGTGTGTTGTCAGGTTGAAGTCTCTGCGTCGGGCTGATCACTTGTCCAGGTGAGTCCTACCGATGGTAGTGTGAGTGTGATCGTGGAGTTTCGACAATAATAAGGTATTGTCCTTCTAGGGCTCTCAGCCAAGGGAAAAAGGTTAATGTACAGTTCACTCTATAACCTGCCATGAAGGCAGAGAAGAGACTTAGAAGAATAGCTCTACTCTTTCTTTAAACTCTTGCTAGATGGAGTGGATTGTTAGCGCCACGCCACGGCCGCTTTTCTGCTGGGAAAGATCTGATACCCATTGTATGCGTGGTTGGGTGGACCCTAAGTAAGGTCTACGTGAGTACGGAATATCTCGCACAGCCGTGATTCGATCCCCGCACCGTCCAGCCCGTAACGAGAAGCTATACCGACAGAACTATCCCATCCCACACATTAGACCTTGTATACAATAATATTACTGAAATATAATTAACAATTATATTATTAGTTGATACAGAACATTACCCCCTGCAAAATCGTCATTATGAGACTAACGCAAAATTAAAATATTTTCTCTATATTAATATGATACCTTTACCTTTTACAAGCTTCGAGAACCCTTCGAAACGTGATCTGGTGTTTGATAAACCTCGTCTTAGGACACGCTATGGTTGCATGCAGCTTCGATGCTTACATTTTGTGACGGTAATTTTCAGTATCTAGGAGATCACAGTTTGTTAAACAAGATCAAGGCTGTCGATCCTCAACGGCATTAGATCATATTTGGCTGGTGGTCCATACAGTAAGAACCATTGGCCTAAAGATACTCACGAAAGCCACAAATATGTCAGGATAATCGATCTATGAATCGGTATCTGAGCCCTGAACCTCCCGAATAAGAAGTAGCAATACTACTTGCCTGAAAAAAAAGTTTAGAGGCTGCTTGTAATATAGAAATATCACCTTACAAAAATTTCCACAATTGGAATCGGTCAAATGCGTTAAGACAAAGATTAATGAAAAGCTAAAGGATCTGCACGCTGTTAAGCAAATCTGACACAAAATTTTAAAGTTCATAGATTTTGTAAATGAAGATTAGACCATGTATTGGGCACTATGAGTTTAGTTGGCAATAGTTAGGGCAAGAAAAGTACTATTATTATCCCTCTACCTGACTAAGCACCATGCCTTAAAAACGTACTTGGAGAATGGCCGTTCATCTCCACCTATTCTTAACCTTCGGCACCAGATGCAGGTAAGTTTTCAGTTTCATAGCCAGGTAACTTATTTAAAAGGAGAGGCCTGTCAATAACCACTGAACAGGCAGGAAACTTACAGCAAAAATTGCATTTTTAAATTTTAAAAAATGGTAAAATGTTCCCTGTCAATGCTGTGAAGTCATACAGGTGCAGCAGAAGTTTGGCTCCAATTATTCTTGACCTCGGCAGTAGATGGAGGTGTGGGGTCAACTTCACCCCCCCCCTCCCCGGTTTACCCCCAGGAAGGAACCCCGCTACCCACTGAATGGAAGGTTGTGTGGGCCTTAGAGCCGGTCTGGACATTTTGGATATAAAAAAAACCTCCTGACCCTGCCGACATTCGAACCCCAAACTGTACGGCTTTAGTTAGTCTCTTTACGGACAACGCTGTCCTGTCTCCTACATATTTTGAACGCATGTCCTATAACTATACTAATTTGCACGTACCTGAAGAAATTATTCTGATTTATCTTCCTGTTTGCAACGTGCATAAATGATAATTAAGAACTTTATTATCCAGCTAATGCACAATATATAATATGTAGATACAATTAAAATTATAAAATATTTAAAAGTGCTCCAACATGTTTCAGATCACAGAGGATCCGTCATCAGGGAGCCTTGTACAGTGCTTGGCTAAAAATTACAAGAATGATTCTATCATGTCCGTTGACATGGACAAGGTCGGTGTTATGGCAGCATATTCTGACCTATTGTGCGTGTGTGTAGTTCACTGTATATGAGGGCACAACGTGTCAGAATATGCTGCCATAACACCGACCTTGTCCATGTCAACGGACACGATAGAATCATTCTTGTAATTTTTAGCCAAGCACTGTAAAAGCCCCCCTGATGATGGATACTCTGTGATCCGAAACATGTTGGAGCACTTTTAGATATTTTATAATTTTAATTGTATCTACATATTATATATTGCGCATTAGTTGGATAACAAAATGTTTAATATTCTGATCCATGATTACCTACAGAATTAAATTAACGCAAAATTTTTACCCACGTACTGCGGACCGCGAGTTAAAAACTACAGCAGTAGCAGTGTAAAAAATCTCAGAACGCTCTACCTATTCAGGGCAAAACCTGCCTCTCTGCTCCTCCACCGCCAACGCTGGACCAGATTGAACCGAATCGATTGTGAGGAAGTGAACGGAAAGGGGTAGTAGTGGCACTGATGAAAGGGGGTAGAATGGAAAGTATGGGGATGGGCAAGGGGTGCTGCAGAACGAACTGTCCCTCATATTGGCCAACGGAGAAAGAGAAGACAGCAAAGCACTACTGACACAAATAGCTTTCATTCACTATCCAGCACTGCAAGACTCAGCTGCTATTTAGAGTACTGCCAATTTAGTCCCATTGTAACTGCAAGACGTCACATATGATTTCTTCCTAGTCAATAATTAATTAATAAGATCACAGTTTCATCGATCTACCTCTTCAGTTATCACTGACTGTACAATCTATAGTGTTCCGATTCCCATTACATTCCCAAGCAAGTCGCCACCAACTTTAAGCCTGACAATCACTTAAATAATGTGTGAAATTTCATTTGTTATCTCATAGAAGTCACCCCCGTTACAAGCACAAAATTGGTCAATATAATTTTAGAAAATGACGGATTTTAAGGGATTCATAGGAAATCTACGAATAAAATGTGTGGACAAAATGCGCTGTTAAATCAGTTTAATATACTGTCAAGACGTTTTGGATAGGGCTGGCAACATCGCATGACCTCCATCACCACCGGGGTTTTGCTCCCTTAAACAGCGAAGATCCATTTTCTGGGCTATAATGAGTAATTGTAGACGTACTATACATTTACAGACACCATTTCGTTACTTCATTATCACTTAACGGACAAAGTAAGTGGCGAATCGACACCCTAGTAATCGGTATAAGAACGTAAAATGTCTCGGAAATTACTCAAATTAAGGTTCTTGCGTGATTATATTCACCAGTATCTCTTCATTATCTAAAGACTGCTTGAAACTAACACTTTTCTGTAATTTATTATGCACATTTTGCACAAGCAAATAAATAAATTGACCACAAAACTGAGAGGTCATACCTGACTGCATGCCGCCAGTAGCAAAGCGTTCAATGAGGTCATACCTGACTGCATGCCGTCAGTAGCAAAGCGTTTAATGAGGTCATACCTGACTGCATGCCGCCAGTAGCAAAGCGTTTAATGAGGTCATACCTGACTGCATGCCGCCAGTAGCAAAGCGTTTCATGAGGTCATACCTGACTGCATGCCGCCAGTAGCAAAGCGTTTCATGAGGTCATACCTGACTGTATGCCGTCAGTAGCAAAGCGTTCAATGAGGTCAGATACACGTTATATATAGAAATCTATTATAATAGTTAATGGGCCTCTTTCATGTCTCTCCGTAAAGCCCAAACACAACAAAAACTTAACAGGCAGTTTATTAAGTCAGATAAATCTAACTTAATAAACTTTCTCTTAAAGGACTTATTATCCTTCCTATAATTTTTTTAAACGGAAATGTGTGAGATAGCTTAGCCGATATCGTTGACAAACTAAAGCTTGGACGACCCTGAAATTCATTTTTGATTCCCGAGGTGGACAGCTTTTTCTCTCCGCCATGTCGCCTACACTTGTATTGGGTTCCATCGAGCCACTCATCCAATAGGTACAATGGCCTCTGTCCCGGGAGACAAAGGGGCTGAAACTTAAAAAAAATCACTATTCTGCATCTGATGCCTAGACAAAAATGCGCGTAGACGTACCTCCTATCCCCAGTACGTCTTTATTGCACTGCTTAATTACGAGAAGAATCTGCCTCTACACTGCAAAATACGGAGACAGTTCATCAACATTGCTCTTTTACTGTAATGCTGTGACGAGTAGGTGAATTGGTGAAGGATGTCGGTCTAAGTAATTAAGGCCTGAAACTTTTTATTTCGAATTTCAGACAAGAGGACATCCCCTTTGTGTTCAAGTATACTTATAAAAAGGAAAGAAGTGGAAATACAGTCAGTACACAGGTTTTATCATGCATGTAAAAACAGCTACATGTTTCGGCTATATTATTTGTAGCCATCATCAGGCTGGATACAGGGCGCTGAATAATAAAACTATAAAAATATGACACAATAAAAAAATGTGGGGACGAGATCTCGTATTTACATTCAAGCACAATTATACAAAATTATATAAAAGTACATGAATATATGCTACCTTCATACTTTCATGTGCTTTAATATCAAGACGAGATCTCATCCCCACGGTTTTTATTGTATTGTATTTTTTATAGTTTTCTTATTCAAGTTCCTATATTCTGCCTGATGATGGCTATATATATATAGCCGAAACATGTGACATTTTTTATATGTATGATAAAAGTTGTGTTTTGGCTGTATTCCCACTTCTTTTCTTTGTAGTCGAATCTTCTGCTAAATTAATTCTGAAAACCAGTGAATTTATCTTCTCTTCCCGGAGACTTCAACGGCCTTTTCATTCCCATCTCCTAGAATAACTTAAAATGATTAAAATACAGATACAGTAATCTGTACATGTTAGTTTCATATATACGAAAACTGTCTCTATGAAACGAAAAGAGACTGACTGTTATACATAATAATAAAGGTGAAAGGTAAAGCTTTCCCGTTACAGGCCCGGTGTGGCCCAGAGGGTGGGTAGAGGTATAGCTCTACTCTTCCATGACCGCGGCACTAGAAGAGGGTGAGTGGTCAGCAGCACGCCCCGGCCGCACTTTACACCCGGGAAAGAGACCCGGTACCCATTCTACAGGAGGCTGGGTGGGACACAGGGGCGGTCTGGACGGGCGGAAAATCTCGTCCCCACCGGGATTCGATCCCGGATCGTCCAGACCGTAGCTCAGTAGCTATACCGACTGAGCTATCGGGCCCACACACAGAACAATAAGTCAGAGAAAATTCGTAAGTGAAACAGGGTCAAAATAACACGAGGCTGGAGAAAACTGTGTGACGGAGGACTTCATAATACGTAAGTACCAATCATCAAATATTAAAACGACAAAATGAAAGAGGAGATGGTAAAACAAGATCGCATTATATATATACATTGGTCGTAAAATCAGAAAGGAAGAAACATAAGGTAGACCTAGAAGTAAATGAAGTAGATATATCTCCCCTCAGATAATATTCATTTTTGGACTGTTGGTAACATTACAACGAACCTTCGGCTTAGGTAAAAAGTGAAAAATTTCTTTACCATCTACGCGCCAATTCACTTCTAAAAAAAAAAAAGGATGCTGGCACATGCAATTACTTCCCGGCTGCACACAGAACCTGCCATATTCAGTTACCCTCTGTAGCTTTGAAATGTGTCATTAGGTGTATTTTTAACCTGTAACATGTACCCGAACTTACATCTCAATTTATTCATAAAAGTCACAAAATGCAGTTTCTGTGCTGTACAACGTTGTAATTCCAATTTCCTTTTACACAGATTAAACTTTATACATCACACAGGTATATTTCGACACGCACCTCTTTAACCAGTTTAATTGTGACGCTGCGCATATTGGTAGACAGGCTTATTTTACTGACATTTCGCAGTAACAATGAATTTCAGTAGACTATTAATGTTCCACGTTTCATAATTAATTGGATGCACGTCACAGTCACCAACGCGATAAGGGAAATTGTTGTCCTATGCGATCGACAGGAGCGGAAATTCCCACTCCATTGGGTTACAAGGACTTCCAAGACCAGCTACCTACGCTTTCGCGCGAGCAATTCGCAATGATGTCCACTGCTACGTCACAAAGCAACACTCTCAGATATTCTGCTGTCTTGCGCTTCGTTATAAATATCTGCCCACGTCGAAATGTGTTCTATTACACATTGTACTCGTAATGCAATGTACGGTGTTTTTGTAGACCCAGTAATTCTTAAAAGATGACATTTTTTTTTAATTTTGTACTCTGACCAACAATGCACAATTATCTCGCAAATTATAAAATATTAAAACTGTCCTATTTACAAATTTAGTGTTTTAATGATTTTATAATATTGATATTTCAACGACTATAGTGTGAAAACTTGCATAAAGCCTATGTGAAATATCTTAATTATAAACTTATGACCAACAGTTGCGTTTGAAATATTTGTACAACTTGGAAAGGCTCCCTGAGGATAACACGACAGTGTCGAAATATGTAGGAGTGTGGTGATTATGATGATGATGATGATAATAATAATAATCATATTTATTTACTGCAATTAGGTTGTCACCCGGTGGAAGTGGTTATTTTACATGTATAGAAAATATGAAATTGGTTACTAATAAATTTAAGTCGGGAGGGCTACATGAGAAGCATGTAATGGCAACTTGGAATCTTGGGAACCATCTCAGCATTTGCTTATAGACACAGGGAAACCAAGAAA
>Ga0123354_10004465_pt1 | contig 19827 bp, 13 predicted proteins | sample TergutLab28metaG_2_FD_97872 | JGI IMG/M metagenome (GOLD analysis project Ga0123354, IMG submission 97872) | Labiotermes labralis P4 segment gut microbial communities from Petit-Saut dam, French Guiana - Lab288 P4 | ecosystem: Host-associated > Arthropoda: Insects > Digestive system > Gut ...
TTGACACCCAAATTACAATATATAAATCTTAAACATGTAACATTTTCACTTGTGTTTATAAATATTATCATTCTTTTTTTTATTTTTATGGTTCTGAACAGTGAGGTTTTTTTTTTTGGGGGGGGGGGAAGTGTGCTTGTTAGCCTCATGCCCCAACCCCCAACCTGGAGGATGAGAGTTTCAATTTTCGAGTGGATCATCACCTGGGAGGTTCTACCAGTAGAAATGCTACTGCTGCTCACAATCATTTAACCACACAAGCCCCATTACTACATCATAGTAAAAGTACATTTAAAAATGATACAATTGTCACATATGTTAAAAATGTTTGTCTTTGTGACAGTTCTAGGGAATTATACGGGTAGGACATTTCATAAATTCAAAAAGTGTCATGCAGTTTACTGTTTTGTGTGACACTTAGCTTGATAATCACAAAATAAGTTGCTTAGTCATGTAGCAAGACTGAGTACTGTGGTGAATACACAAAATGGAGTTGTATTACACTGAGAACAATAAAATATTGCCACTAATTAACAAATAAAACTTGATGGAAAAGTATTTATCTCAATGTCTGTAAGTGCATTCAGTTTGGTTTTACTTCTAAATTATCTCATTACATTTTTGTTAAAACTTTTAGATCATTATGAGTATTGATTCAAATGTAGGGGTCTTAATTGCTACACACTGCACCTTTTGGCATGCATATTGTCAAATGCCTTTTGTAATCTTCATCTTTTGCAGATTCAACCATGTGAGCTGTTTTAGCTCAGAACTAATTTCTGAAACTGAATCTTGAAGGCATTTTATAGGATTTTTGGGTTGGGGTTAGGCTGTTGCAAGACAAACATATATACATCTTCATCATGGACACTAAAACACGTATATCCGTGACCTAAATGGGATTTGAACCCACAATCCAGCATTTGAGCAGTTGAAGACAGTAAATGCTGTGGACATTGCACATGTTGAAATCAACATGCTTCTTATAATGTAAACATGAAATTTCTAGAGCTACTGACTGTGGATGCACATTTAACATGTGAATTTTAGAGAAGTGTGAACTATTCTATATGGTGTGTTCTTACAGTATGTATTTTATATTATTTCCTCCAGTTCAATCAACTATGAAGTGAAAAAGTGTTGCATTTTACATTGCTTAGTATGTGTGTTTCTGTGGATTATAAAGTAGGGTGATTATTAGTGGTGAATCAGAAGGGATTTGGTTGAAAGCTGGTTTGAAATAAATTCTCTCTGTAGGCAGTAGGCATACTGAGATTTTACTGCATATTGGATATCCCCTTTATAAACTTTCTAATTCCTTGCTCTTGTAAAAGCTCTTCTTTGCCATATTGCTTTTTTTTTTGTTTCTGCCGACAGTGTTAAGAGACAAAAATTTTAATTTCATATTTCCAGCATATCTAAAAAGTACATTACCTTATCCTTTAATACTGTAATGTGTCTTTGGCACATAACTGTTTGCGGTATTTGTGCATAAATTGTCATGATAGTAGGCACTGGAACCCACAAAACAGTTCCTGAGTGTAGAACAGTGTTTCAGAGCATGCAGTGTGAATTGATACTGTACGACTTTGTATGTGAAAGTTACAAGAAGACATGCAGTGTTGTTATCAGCATCAATTATATAATGAAATGTTTGTAAAAGTTAATCGTATCAATAAGAATTAATTTCTTCTTCAAAAGTTGTAACATGGGCTTATTCTATCTGGAATAAAATTAAACGTATGATGCATTATTTCGTCTTGAGACCATGAGAAAGAGCTGAATCTGTAACAAAGCTGTGCGTTAGAGCTGTTTCCTTTTGCCAGAAACTTTCAAAATTCTACAGCACAGTCAGTGGTCTTTAACTTCTGCCATCCAGTTTCTGTTAATACATATATGGTTGTGTTCAATTTAATTCTGTATAAGGATTTGCATTTAAAAATGTCTACTTTTTTGAGACTTGTTGCACACACACTACAACACACACACACACACACACACACACTACAACACATGCATGCACACACACACACACACACAAACATGGACTCATAAATAAATCCCTTGAGCCTGTCACATGAACTTGATCTGAAGCATTTTTGTGGCAGGCAGTAGCATAATCAGATTTTGAAGAAGAAATGTGTGTTTTGTAGTGCATCAACACCTTGCATTCATATTCTTTAGTATAAACTTTGTCTGAGGTACAGGATTCTTGTCCATGTATCTGGAACAGCACATAACTCCAGCCTTCCAGCGCAGTTAATCTTCATCTTCATGAAATTTGATCATGGACTTCGGTTAAGATTGAGCCACAAACTCAAGATATGAATAAAGTTGAATGGTTTAAAAGATAGCACATTGAATATTTTTTAAAAGAATCCTGTGTGGTCTAATTAATGCTACAAGCATTTCAGAAGAACATAAGACCTTTGGGGTTAAGCAGTCATGGGTTTGACCTTCAAGACAGGGGTGCTACACTGTTTGAAATGTGGGTAACTCTTTGTCAGTGACATAATGTAACATCCCAAGATACATGATTTTGTATCACTACTGCTGTGGGAACCCAAAAATCTCCCACTTCAAGTATAGCCACAGCTGACTGTTGTGATCTCCTGTGTTATGCTGCAGGTCTACCATCAGTAATCTGAGTCTTCTCATATTTGGTATAGCATATTTTAGTCCACCTTGTTTACTGTCTCTGTGTTAGTCTGCTGCTACTCACAGATAAATGTACACCACATCCTTTGCAAATCCCCAGGGACTACATTCCAAAGATGTTAGATGTGGTGAACATGGGGGCATGGCATAAGTCCTACATGTCTGCTCAGTTTGCCAGGAAATAATGTATCACAATAGGTATCCTGTGTGTGTGTGTGGAAGTGTGCTTTTGCAGCATTTTACAGGTAAGTCGTGGTATGATTGTTGTAAACATATAGCTGTATAATCAGGTAATTTTATAACATCACAGAGGCAGTAAACAGGGTGGACTGAGATATGTTGCAGGAAGTATAGGAACTGTTGGAATAATTAGACTGTCATTGGGGTATCTGCAGGTAACCAATGAACATGTCAAACACCTACTGATTAACAAGATGTATTTCCTCATATTGTGTGAGTGGTTTTCTGTCACTCTGCCTTTCTCTATTATCACAGTGTGTCATTAAATTTGTCAAGTCAGTTGTGTCCCACTCTGTATAATAATATGCTACCACTTTCAGTGTGTACCGGACTTTGTGATACATTTCACTCACTCCCTTGCTGTCTTCCTCTCTCTCTTGCACACACAAACACACATGCACATTCACGTGCACATACACACAGACGCAGAACTCCCAATAACATGATCATTCTTCATTACACAGTCTTGATGTGTAGGATGTAAAGTACTTTTACACTGTAAGAAACCCTTCAGAAAACTTAATAACAGCATGTATTTACTGTCAACATATATTCTTTATCTTTCTAGGCAAGTTCGCAAAATTGAGAAAAGCAACTATGTTTCATTAAAATCTGACAATAATGGGTACTGTACATGAAGACATATGTACAGTGGTGATAATGTCTCACCAAAATCTTCTTAAAATAAGAAATGTTTCAGACAAAGGTTGTAGAGAAAATCAAAACACACATTTTATGTTCACTAACACTTTGCAGAAAATCGTATTATGAAATAATGTAAAAAAGGTGATAGAGCCAGAAAGGTCACAGATGATAATATAATAGGGTGCATGCAGTTTGCATGCTGGGTAACTAAAGCCAGAGACACGCAGAATACATAATATTTGTGGCTCTTGCACAGCAGCAACATGTACCAATAGATTGGCCCCCATGTGAAATCTGTTTGTTGGCACTGAGCCAAAAAGGAATTCTGCCTATCAAAACCAAGATCAATGGATGAAACATAACAACAAATTTGAGCTATGATTGTCACTGTTTCTCTTGAATTCTTAAGGAAAAAAGTTGAATCTCTGTCTGTCATGTTGCAGAAGTGTGTTCAAATTGCTGGGGCCTATGTTGAGATCTGGTATGGTGTGCGTTTCAATATGGGACCAGAATTGTAGTAACGTAGCATTCCGTTCAGGAGACACAGCCACATAGCATAGCCTGTTTACAATCACTCAATAGTTACTTTCTAGAATACCTAGGTATTCCATGCTGTAACTGTTGTATGGCAGTGTATTGCAATATTGCTGTTCACAAACACAATTACATGATCGAGAAACTGAGATTTAAGCATAAAGTGGATGAGAATGCATGCACATCCTAAAGTGAGAGAAAATGTGGGAAGCAAGCAGTGTGATGGTAGGCGTGCACTATAAGTGAAGGAAACATGAATGCATTCTGTTAATTATGTTATCTTGATTAGTTATTCCGTATGTTATTTAACTGTGCTGTCAATTGCTTAGATTATATAGCATGAGTGTTAGTACATGGATACTAGGTATATTCTGTAATCACATTTTTTACACTTTAATAGGTATCATACATTCTTTGTCACTGATTTGTTAGAATTTTATTTCTGTACACTGCTAACAGGGTTTGAACACAGTTGTAAGTCTGTCATGGCAATCTGAACGCAATGATATTCTTATATTGCATGATATGTGGCTTTCCTTTTTAGCATGGGAACACAAAAACTATTCTGATTATTACTATTCTTCTGACTAACAGTAAGGGTTTGTCCCATTTTGTTCTCTCACTTTTTTGCTGGGCCTCTCCATTGTAGGGCGAAATGATAGATCGTATCGAGTATCACGTAGAACATGCAGTGGACTATGTCCAGACCGCCACGCAAGATACCAAGAAGGCACTCAAGTATCAGAGTAAAGCTAGGCGGGTAAGTCATACTGTTGTAAACTTAGATTTATATGCACTTGAATACACAGCTAATCTTATTTATTCTCTACCCCTCCCCACCTCTATTAAAATTATCCCTCATGCCATTATACCAATACCTTCCATTATTTCACTCTGCCACTCACTGAATTTGCCATTATTCTTGCCTGTGTTTGTATGCATATTGATTCATGTGGGTGTGGGTTTTAATACTGGTGTGTGGATGTTGTGTGAGTTATTTGTATCAATGTTTGTGACTGTATGTGTGTTAATTTTATTGCCGTGCTTTCTGAAATGCTCACTATTTACTCATCTTACTGCTTCTGAACAAAATGTGTGAAAATTCCCGTTTTCTGCCAATTATGATACCTCATTTTCCATCCTTTTTATTCCTTCTTATCATCTCATGCTGTTGACTTCACTCATGTACTGGTACTGCCCCTGGAGCATTTCCCAGGGTGAGTTGATTGACATAAGTGAACACCATGTAGAATCATCAAGGGATGCTGTTGAATGTGCTGGTGGACAGATCAAGGTAGCTGGAAAATACCAAAAGAAGGCTCGCAAGGTAACATGTGAAGATGGTGGTGATTAAATATTGTTTGTTCATTTATTTGTTGCATGATGTGTTGTAGTTGTGGAATAATATTAAGGAACTCATTGACTGGAAACTTTAGATCTAAAATTTTTCTTTTAACCCTGTGCCTATGTAACACACTAGAAAGTTATGAAGTTCAGTTAAGAATATCCACTGCTGCATGCTGCACTTGATGTACTGAATCATCATGTACAAAAGCACTGCAGTTGGTGGGCTTGATATCATCAGGATGGAGTGAATTTACATGGCATGGCAATATGATTTGTAGTTCTGTAAAACTATTTTTAAAAAAAGTGAAGGCTAGTAAAGTAGTCTTCAGAGTCATATGTCTGTACAGAATTTCTAATACAATGAGTAATAGATTTTAGATAATAGATGAATAGTAGATTTTATAATTCAGTAAGGTACTTGAAGAATTAATGGTGTAGTCAGTATAACGAATCGCCACAAGATGGGCAGTTTGGGGTTTGAACCATGGTGGGTGCGAGATTGTCTGCATCTGGCCAGACGAGTCCCAAGGACCACCATTCCTCCTGTAAAATGGGAGCCAGGGTTTTTTTCCTGGTGTAAAGCAGCAGGGGCATAACATTGACAACCCAACCTCATCAAATGCCGATGTCAAGAAAGAGTAGAGCTGTACCTCTACTCCCCCTGTGCCTTAATGGCATGTAATGGGGAGACCTTTACCTTTTTTACTTGTTCTTCATAATGATATGAACAGTGTGCTGCTAATTGTGACAGACATTTTGCTGGATCTTGCTGAGCTTTTAGCATTCTAGAGGAAGATGACAGCAGTTGATCTTCAGCTGCCTTGCAGCATGAGTCGAATCATCCAGTCTGTTAATCTGCAATATAGCATAAATAGCATATTGTTATGATACATGTTTTAATTGTCAGCAAGATCAGTATAATTGTTTTAGGTATGAATGAGATAGTCTGTTATTGTAATTGTACATGTGCATGTGCATAAGTGTCAAGTGTATTTCACTCAGTGTTTGCTTGGAACAGACATTGTACAGAAAAATGAAATGCACTTTGTATGTCCTGTACAATTTTTAAATCTTACAGCCTTTTAAATAATTAAAAAATCGAACATGCCACAATTTTAATGCTGCATTTCCTACCTTGTTTAATAGGTATGTTAATTTTGCAGTCAAATGAGCAGGACAGTACCAAAATATGTGAACTCAGTAAGGTAAATAATGTACTGAATGGACATAATTTATCCCAAATTTTTCCGATAACAATAAAAAGGATGTCCATATTGGACAAAGAATAACAAATGGCATGAGTTTATTCTCATTACTACATGCCTGTTTCTTGGTTTCTTGTGGTATTAATGCTGCTGTATTGTTGCTATTGCTATGTGTGTGTTTTTCTTTTACACACTAATTATTTCACATTTCACTACGACACTTCCAACTTTATTCCCTGCACTTTCCAAACTTTAGTTTCACACCAGTAAATATGTTGCTTTCTGCAAAAACAAAACTATAACAAGAAAATTTTTGTTTCTCTATGTTGTTCTTTCTGATACTGTAAGTACCACTTGATTTTGAAATTGAAAATTATCATTTTAGGATTAAGAGTCTGCTCTTTTCAGAGTATGGACATATTTTATATTCAAGCATTGATAAAGTATATTGCTATTTTGTATATACGCAAGTAACATATCATGAGGAAGACAGTTTTAAGTTTTTATTAAAATATTCAACTTTGAATTTTTTATATTTTAATGCAAGTTAGAGAATTGAACACATTCTATAATTAATTTGCAAATAAAGACAAGTCTCAACCATCTAATACTGTTAATTATTTCTGAATGTTACTAGGCAATATTATTTTTTGTTTTTATTTTTCTGTAGTGTAATTTTAAGTTTTCCTTGTTTCTTTTTTTGTTCACAGAAAAAAATCCTCATCATAATCTGCGTGTTAATAGCCATAGCTGTTTTAATTATTGTTTTGGCTCTGACTATACCATCATGAATGCCTAGTATTGGTTGTAGCATAAGCCATGGCTAGCGATAACCCCCACCATCTCCAGATTGCAATTGCTGCAATGGTTATGATATGTATTTACAGTGGAACACGGTACTAGTGGTAGGTAGTCATAGGTTCAGATCATTTGTTGTGGGGACTTTCCACAGAAGCTATGGGGCAAGGTTTCTATACTTTGCATAATTTGCAAAAATTATGCTGTCTACCAGATCATATCACACCTTTGATACTAACAGGTGTGAATATTAGTTTTTATTGCAGATGATGTACAACATTTCAAAGACTTGGAAGTATGAGATTTGATGTAATACAGGCTCTAATATTATTATTATTATTATTATTATTATTGCAACTATTTTCAGATTTTGTTAGTCATCTGTGCCTCATAGAGGCAAGTTTGTGTCTGGAAATTTCCTGCATATGAAACTGCTATACATACATGTACTTCATATATATTCCATTTCAAAGACTCATGTATTATAACAGAGTGCGGGCAGTTTTTTTAACTAATTTGTTGATTGGGTGTGAAGCATGAGTATTTCACAAAGAGAATTCAAGCATACAACATTGCTTGTGTAATGTGTCTTTACATTTATACATGAGAAAACTTTGAGTATGTTGGGGTCTACTGTTCTTATGAATAAAAGTCTGCATTCCTTCTTCTTGTGATGATTGGTTATTAAAAATACCATAGTAGGTCAGTCACTTTCTGTATGTTACTGTGTGTGCACATGTGCACAAGTCCATTTGTTACTAGTGTCAGATAAAAAAAATTAATCGTTCATGATTTTTTTTATTATAAAGTAATACATTATCAAAAATCATGCCATTTGTTTGAACAGTGGTGTGAGCATTGAATGAATGTCAATACATGAAGCAGGAAACTCCCTTAAAATTGATTTATTTGAAACCATTATTCTGTGATCTGTATTCAGCAAAGAGAAGTCATACTGAACATAACTATAACCAAGACAGTAGTATTAATGTGTGTGTGTGTGTGTTACACACACGTAGAACAAACATACCAAGATTGGTGATGATGTGACAACATTTTGTTTGGTAGACAAGTACCAGTGTTTCAAAAGAACACTATACCCTCAAGATGGAAACAGAATTTTCCTCTGAAGTGTTGGTACTTATGTGCAAAAATCACATGGCATTACATCATTGAAGACCATAACCTTAATAGTTACCACCATGAGAGCTTCAGATGTTACAAACAAACACATATTGAATTGGTAACACACTGTGCGTATGTTGTGTTTGGAAGGTATCCAGTTTGAATCATGGCAGCTACCCTGACAAGTTATTCCTTAATTGCAAATGATAGTCTTCTAGGTTATGAAATATTGTAAGGTTATAAGTTGACGCAGATATTTCAGAGAAAGTGGCTTGGCTATGTAGGAAGGTGGCAATGGTTGTTGCCAAGGAGAAGCATAGAAAGGGAGGAGATAACATATTTTGTACCAAGTCAGTGGGAATTGATACTTTAAAGTGCATCAACTGTGATAAGAAATGGTCCTTTTCATGCCTCACAAATGGTGAGAAATGTGGAAGTGGTGTGTGACATTACATATATAAGATTTCTTTCTGGGATGTGGCAGTTGGGTGCATCTTATTCATATGGATGCTGGTAATGTAGTACTGCCTTGGGAGGGCAAACCTATCCTATTCTTCAAAACCATATTCTGCTTGATTTTCTCCAAGGACTGGATGAGAGGGTCCCATGAGCTGCATAAGGATGAACCACCATCCTGGTTCGCGTGGTGGGGTTCATTCTGTGTGCGTAGAAGCTGCTTGTTCATTCACTGAAGATAGGGGTATAAAGGCATTCTCCAGCAATAGGATTGTCTCAGCCTCCTGAAGCAGCACTTCAGTGATGAAAAAGACCCATCACTCTTCACGTTACCCATTTGAACTGCTACTGCACAGTGAGAAACATTACATATGTAATGTCACACACTGTTTCTAACCATCTGTTTACATGAAAATGAAAATGACTCTTTGGCATCCTGGTTGTCCCACTTCAGACTTAAGTTCCTGTTGGCTTGGAACAAATCACCTTCTCCAAAACAACCGAAATACTACACCACCATAATATTTTTTAAATTTTTATAGTACGAAATGCCTGATGATGTTTCATGTGAACTGAAACATGTAGCACAATGTTATGTGACATTAAATTGTTGTGGTGGATGGTGTATTTTGGTTGTTTGTGATATAGAAAAACACAACAGCATGTATCAATAAAAAATCAACTTTTTCCTTTATGTGATTCTGATTATCCACAATCCTTGCAGCCTTTCTGTACAGTTTACCCATTTGCTCCTCCCATTCATGTAAGTATACATGTGAACCTAATTAAGTTGTGCAAAATAAAAAAAAAACACATCAGTCAAACACAACTCTGTTCCAAAAAAAATATTGCATTATATAGCTACATGTTTTGATTTGTACTGAATCATCAGCATGCATTCATAGAAAATCTTTAAAACTATGCAGTTCTTTAAACTCTTTGCAGTATACTTGCTATCATTCAGTGCAGAGTCTTTTGTCTTCCGTTTTCTTATCCAAAATATATAGGTTAAAATACACAGAACTATAATTGTGCTTCTTGTTTTGTATGGGTGTGAAACTTGTTTCTCATACTGAAGGAGGAATATAGGCTGAGGGTATTCAAGAACAGGGTGCTGAGGAAGATATTTGGGCCTAAAAGAGACAAGGTAAGGGGAGCAGAGAAAATACATAATGAGGAATTTTGTGATCTTTTACCCCTCACCAAATATTCACATGATCAAATCAAGATGAATTAGATGGACAGGACATGTAGCACACATGTATATGGAAGAGAGGAGAGGTGCGCACAGGGGTTTGGTGGGAAACATGAGGGAGAGAGAGCGCTTGGAAGATCTAAGCATAGATGGGAGGCTGATATTAAAATGGACCTTCAAGAATTGGGATGGAGGGGATGAACTAGAGTGATCTGACTGAGGGGAGGGGCAGGTGGCAAGTTGTCTGGGTTCCATAAAATGCAGGGAATTTCTTGACAAGCTTAGAACCTCTTAGCTTCTCAAAACAGATTCTGTCCATGAGTTTGTTAATTGTATATAATAACTCAGCAGTCTATAATTTTGGCAATGCTCACTGTGAAGTTCATTTTATTTTAGAATTTCCAGGTGAATCCCTTTCAAATCCCTTCCTTGTCACCATTCTTGAGTATATTGGTCATCTCATTTGAAACATTAGGCCCTACCACTGCATTTGAATCAGTGTTGTACAATGTCACTTTTTACGCTGCCACTTGAATCCCCAAGTAACTAAAGAATCATCCATCACACAAAATGTGGAGCAGCTAAAGTGGCTGAATTTCTTATTACTTACAACCAGTTTGGAGATCTATGATGGCAGGGCAGATTTTCTTGCCAGGTGTCTGGTTACAGTTACTGCTGTGTAATAAATTTGAAATTTTCATGGTGATGGAGATCCATATTATAATGAAATTGCCTCAGGCCACCAGCTGCCCTGGTTTCTAGTTCAAGTCCAGTGTTTTGAAGACTTGCAGTTCTGTGTCCATCACCTGGGATGTTGTAAGTAGACTTTAACATTGAACTGATGCAGCTGCTCGCCCAAGATGACTGTAAATTTTAGTTGCTATGAAAGCTGCAAGTTTTAAATGTTCATGTTGTGATCTTCGGGTGTCAGACCATCCACCTGCATAGTGTTATCACCCACAAGATGCACAAGTTTAATTTCCACTTTTATGAAAATATTTAATGTGCAAACTGCAGAGAGCAGTGAGTATCCGAGCAGGAACCTCTGATTGAAACGTTTGACCTCCCCAGATGTGTTGTCTTTTAATCATTATTCCCGCACTAGATGTTGGGGTACTCTGATTTCTCCCCATGTGAAAATTGTTCAGAGCAATAACAGGTGAGGCAAATTTTTGCATATTTCAAGATTGATTTGGGGGGCATTATTTGTTTATGTGAAGTGATCGTTTATATTTATTTTCTCTTCTTATTCATACTGGAGATATTATCTCCACCATACTAGGAGATTTGTTTAGTAACTTTTGCTATTTTTCCAGAGCTCTTTGTTTGGACAATGTATAGCAGTTTTTCAATTTATACATACATTAGTGGCCTGTTAAAGGCTATATAGGAGTGTGTTAGATGTAGTAGAAATAGGTGTCTTGAACAACTGTATATATTAAATGACGTGAAATTATTTATTTGTGCTGTAGTTGGTATATAGGTTGTATGTAAATAATGCATAAAATATGTGTGTATATCGTGACTGAAAATATAATGTACATTCCACATAACAGAGAAACTTTCCAAGTCAAATAGATAGTGTGGCATTACAGTAATATTGTTTGTTTGTGCACAGTACTTAAACAGGGATTAAGATCTCAAGTAATTGCGCCTATTAATTGTGCTATTTGTTGTATGGATACATCAGGTGGAGAATGAAACATTGAGTGCAAGGGGAAGTCTTCTGGAAACTCAAAATTGACAAAGGAGTTGTGCCATTTGTCCTTACACTTGTATTTTACAAGTCAAATATGAAGAATTAATTTCAAAACTTAATGAATTAAGTTTAAATAATAAGTTTGTCATATTATGTTGTTGTTAACATGTCTGTGTAGAATCAATAACATTTGTTTGTAAGCCACTAACAACAAACCATGAAATTACTACCACATTGATTATAAAATCCTACCTGCATCCTATGTTTTGGTAAGGCTTCAGAAGTAGAGCAACTTTGAAAGTTTGACAATGTAATAAACATATTGTGGTATGTGTTTATAAATTTTAAAATCGACACATTAAACTGTTATTAAGGTATACTGAAAAATTACCTGGATGCTTGCTTCTTTGTATACCCTTCAGTGCAAGAGGAGAGAAACCTATTCATTTTGGTTGGGCAGAGCACTAAATGTGTGTGCCGTGGTAGTTTATGTAATATAAATATAAGTCTCAAGTATATATACATATTACATGGTCTGCAGCTGCAGACACCAGGTTTTATGCAGTAGACATCCCTTATGTTAAGTAATATGACTAGTTTCACATATGTACTTAGTTCAGTATTTTGGCATATATTTTGTTTACGTTCCTTTCTGACATATTTTGCCAAGTGTACTCAAAACAGTTTTGTTGAATTACAAATTCTGTCAGCACCATCAAATGCACTATTCTGTATATTATGTATTGTACTATTAATTTGCTCGTAGATGTTATGGCACAATTGCCTTCTTCAGGGGGCTAACACCAGTATTGTTAAAATGCACAGCAATAAAATGGTTTTAGGATAGTTTTACAATAATTGGTAAATCAGTTCATAATGCACAGAATGAACAATATGACAGTTTTGTTGAATTCTTCCCTTAAGTTTCTTGCCCAATTTCCAAATTTCATATTTCCTAACTTACTCAGAGGAACTTCATAGTGCTTCATCCTGTCCAATCTGCATAATTATACACCAGTACTTTGCTGCTAGGCGTACCTTCCTTCCTTTCATACTGTTTTTATCAAGTTCATGTTCTTCTCCTCTGTTAGTTGCACTTTTGGGAATCTTTCATATCTTCTTACAAAATCTCACCTCAATCCCATCTCTGGATTATCTTCCACCACATGGTTATTTTAACTATTTTTGGTCTTTGAATATTGTTACTTTAATTTATGACTTATCAATTTTTCACCCAGGTAATGTATACCATGAGATGTATGTTATGTTATAGAACTTACAACAAAGCTTTGTTTGAATGTATAGGGTGCACAAAGGATTCATACTAAATATGATTTTATTTAGAAGGTTTCTTGTTGTTGTAACTTACAAATGAGAACTATAACACAAAATTTGAGATCTTTCAAGCATTCACTTAGCCCTTTTCATGACTTTTTATTCCAACTCTGGCTTTATCATCTACAAATTAGTGTGAAAATTGAAAAGAAAGGAAAAAAAAAAAAAGAAATGTATTGTGGGAAAATATAAATCTGCTATCTGTTATACTCTACACAGACTATTACAAGGAATGTCAAAGAATATAAAAAACAAAGATGCAACTTGCAGCATGTGACTATAATGTGCCAGTAAATTTACATTGATGCCAGAAGTCTTTGAACAGTGAGTAGGAAGGCTTAATATGTTTTCACTTTAACAGGTATTTTGTTGAAAAATATTATATATATATATATATATATATAATATTTATATAATTGCGTTTTCTTGCATATTGCAAGGATATTGTAACTGAAAGCCATATTTGTTTCTACTTTGTAAGTGCCTTATTTTCAACATATGATACTCTAATTTTCACTTCATGATGGAACTAGAACTTACATTTTGTTCAAGTTGTGGGCTGTTAACCTTCTTGCAAAGTTGACTGAGCTGAGCCTTCAGTATTCCATCAGTTCACTAGGATATGCTGCAGACATAATAGGTGTAGGAAACAGTTCCTTTTTGCATTTTAGGTGCTGTGTAATTCTTTGGCACATTTACATTGCTTGTGTCCCTTCTGTTAATTGTTTTCTATGCTTAGTGTTCCAATCTCAGGCAATTTTCAGTCTTGTGACATTTAATTTGTGTATTTCAACAGGTTTATTTTTCATATTTTAATACATAAAACCTCTTGCCTGGCCACATCATGAAAATGAAGTGTCTTTTTACAAAATAACTTGTGTTTGAAGTTCAAACATCTTGTTAAAGGAATGGTTCTATCTCATGAACTGTTGCAGTATAATTGAACATCATTGTTGGCCATATACATGTGTGGGTATGTGCTTGTCATGGCACATATGTGATGTGTGGTTTACTTTCATACTTTTTTTTTACTGCACATACAATCTTTTGATCCCCCCCCCCCTCCCCTGCCCAATTTGTGTATCTGATTTCAAAACTATAACAAATTGTGATAGTGTCAGAGGTATCAACATGTTGGTAAACACTAGGAATGAGAGGTAACATTTCCTTTGACCAAATAAGTAATATTTACACATTCATTTGTCATTTTTGAGTTTCCTCTCTAATCACCATATGAACAACATTGTTCCTTCATCTGTATGAAGTGTCATGTTAGTGTATGTTAACCATTGCTGTTGATATGTTAAGAACAGAGGTTTAATGTTCGTAACAGTTCATTTTGTAGGATGTGTAGTCTTCTCTTGCCTCTAATGTGATCGCTTCACTGTGTAGGAACCACACACTGCCTAAAACACTTGGGTTGTATTTATAGCTTATGATTTTATAGGGGGTGCAAGTTTAAATAATTAAGATTCTGTCTTCTGGAATGTGGTACATTGTAGTTTGTTAGATCATTACCATTGTTTTGGAGGAATGTACTGCCTTCATCTTTAGGGTTGGAAGTGTCAAGAATAAGGCAATATGTTTTCCAAAAAAGCCGCTGCATATTACCAAATTGCATGATGTAACAGAATGTTGGTGTATGTGAACCAGACTACTCAGCATCATATCCCGGAAGATCGTAATTGTAATACTCACCATGAGAACCTCAAATCACACAAATACAAGAAACTTTATAAACTTTGTGTTACTGTATTGAAATGTAAGATTGGGGGTGACTGTACCCCAGAAGTGAGGTAAAGCGCCATAGAAGAAGAAGAAGAAGAAGAAGATGTATTGAAATGTAAGTCACAATGAAGTCAGTTTTAGGAATTCCCCACATGGGTTGATGGTTCCTGTACTAGAGGAGAAGGTTTGTTTCTCTGCCATTAGGTGAAGTGTCTTTTGACATAAATGTAGTACAGATTGCTAACTAGTATGCAGATTCCTGGTGGTTCCTGTTCTTACCACTGATGCTAACATTATTGCTTCCATCTTCAGTGTAGAAGCGTTCATAACCAAAAATGTGAGAAGAGTCGCTTTTTGTCATAATACAAGGTGTCTTAATACCTCCAGGCCTTTTTACTTTTGTCCATGAAATTACAGAATTTAAAACAATAGGTAATTTAAATAAGAATCCCTAGGAATGGAGCTTAGTTCACAAAATCACAAACTGTCTATGCAATATATTTACTGGTTTTTTGTTTTTTGTTTTTTAAATTATCCTATACCCTTTTCTCCATTTTTTTTATTGTTATTGTTGGGATGATCCTGTGTCATGAAAGATCTGCAGTCATCAGCCTATATTGTAATTAGTAATACTCTCGTAGTAATACATGTATTTATATATACTTTACATATTGCTTTCATATCTTATAAATTTGCTACTTACTTAAGAAGGTTAGTCAAGTGGTGTGAAATGTTACGCTGGATGCACCTTGATACACATCCCATGTTCAGTTTTGAAATGTCTCTCTTTGTTACAAAGTGCCACAGAGACATTTTTTTGATGGTAATGATCTAAAACCAGCAGTATTTTAAATAGCCATGAGATGAAGCTTTAGTACACCATGTACCTGATGGTTATATCAAGGGTTGTTTTACATTAGTTGGTACAGCGGTCATTAAATTATTATTAAAATAAGTTGCCTTGAATTCACCATGAAAGTGCTATGTAATAGGCAACAGTAAGTAATTGCATACAAGCCTGGCAGGAGAGATGGGGTTCAGGAAGTCAGGCATGTAGGTAACATGAAACTAGGAAGTGTGTCAGCCCTGTTGTGTGTGTGAAACTAGGAAAAGGTATGTTATGTTTGACTACATACCTTTTGCTAGTAACGTGAAACTGTAGCAGGTTACGTAAACTGATGCTAACAAGATGATGATAAAGTCATTACTGTCCATGAGTTTGAAGAACATTAAGCTTATGTCATCATACACATTATGTGACATTGTATGTGCAGAGTAATTTTATATTACATGGTAAATGATGTGTGTATTCTGTAAGGGATTTCAATTTTTTTTAAATTCATTTGGAGATGGTGAGGGGGAACTGCATTAAAATAAGGGTGGACAACTCCTCAGAACATTATGTGGGAGGGGTTTGTCTTGTCTAGTGTTATTGCATGGAATGGCCATCAAAGAAAAAAAAATGTGCATCGAAGGATATAGCATGGACCAGCCTGATGACTGCACAGCAAGTTTGATTGTAATTACTGCACTTTGTTTGACTCAGTTCCTCAAAGTCTGTGACACATGATCCTGTAAGTAAACCAAACCATGTATGTGTTGAAGATTTTATGTTTCTTTGTACATTATCCACCATATTTTATTTTTGTGGTTTGTTTTCCAAAGCTGTACATTTTATTTGCAATTTATTAAATAATGTAGTCATTGCATTTTTTCTTTTTTTGTATAATAGCATTAACGGGACTCCAAAAATCAAATTCTTTAATGTCTGGCACCCAACCAAGTTTCCTATTATGGTCTTCATATTATAGGTTGTAACATGCCCTTGAAGATTGCTGTATTCTGGGTTGTGATGTCATATAATTTGTTAGAAGTATATCAACATTTAGGAGGAATCTGTTTCCACCACCCTCATGTTGATGATGGAGGTGGCATTTTCCTTTGAAGTACCATTCACTTCTTCCATGTATATGGCATCACATCCCAGAATGCAGTAACCTTCATAGTCACTGCCATGATGATCTCAGATGTCATGAAATACACTTCCTTATCGTAGGCGAGCTGCATATTTTTATAGGTAGTAAATGATATCTTCTTAGAAACAAGTTTATCAGAATGTTTCATTAACATTGCACAATTGCAAAGACTGACTATAGGTTCATCCTGTCTGTCCGTCCGTCCATCTACATGTCTATTCCCATGGACAACTTGGCTCCTATTCGATGGCTTTTCATGAAATTTGATATTTGAGGATTGTCCAAAAATCTGTTGAGAAAATTCAAGTTCCACTAAAATCTGACAAGAATATTAGAAGACCTATGCACATTTATGATAATGTATCACTGAATTTTTCCTTGAATGAGAAATGTTTTAGACAAAAGTTGTTGAAAGGATCAAAACATGTATTCTGTATTCAGTAACTTTTTTTTTTCTAAAAATTGTGCTGTTTATGAAATAATGTGGTAGCTCCAGCAGGCCACAAATGGAGATGTAATAAGTTGCATGTTCTTTACATGCTGGATAACTAAGGCTACAGACACACACTTGGAATATTTAATACTTACTGCTCTTCCTTGGCAACAGTGGTTACTCAAATGCGCCTCAATGTTAATGTTGTACATACAGTGGCTGCTAGCAACATGCTTTGCAAAATTTCATCATCCAAATTTAATACACCCGGGGTATGCTGTCCCCATCTTCATGGTCTATACATGAATCCTAAATAATGGGGCAGCGAGTGTTTCCAAAATGTCGGTAAGTGTTTACCAAATGGTGTCATATCTCAAAAGAGTTGAATCTTCATTAATGTTATGGTGAGAACTTCATATTTTACCTGTCCACAGTGATTTAGACAACCACAAATTTCTTCCTTTTTAGGGTATGTTAACTGTTAACATATGAATGGGTTACCCTTTAAATGCACATCCCTTTTCATCCAAAAGGGAAGACATTGTCCTGCCATGGGCATTTCAGTTGAACAGTTTCTGGTGTAGCAGAAACCTGACATTCAGAAGGCCATACATTAAAGACAAATTTTCTGTGTTAAATATTTTCAGGGCCATTTTCCTTTAATTCTTGCTTGATTACAAATCATTAAAGAGAATTTCACCAGATAATTGTTAATATAAGGCCATTATAACACAGCAAGTAACACAAATGGATGGCATTTGTGGAAGCAAATTTTTTAAGCAACCATGTGTAAAGAAAATTTGCTGTTTGGTCCATGACTTGTTAAGTGCTACTGTCATCAATCCAAAACAGTTTTTATAATGACTGTGCTTATTATAGTATAATATTGAAAAATTTATCTGCTCCTAACCTCTTTATTTTATGTTATGTATTTGGAACATCCGCATGTATGCCTGGTTTTCCCCACACCAATAAAATATAAACATTTATATCCAGTGGGAGACATTATGCCAATGGTGGTTACAGCCAGATATTTTAATCCTCACTCCTGGCTAAAGTGATGTGAAATTATGTTTATATGTGCCTTGCTCATCAGTATCATAATTTACAGTAGCTAAAATTCTGTAAAAGAAATAACACTGTGCTTTCATAACAAGTATACATCAATATTCACAATCACATACAACACTTTGCCTTACTATCATATATTACTTGGCGAATAGTATAATAATTGATGTATTTCCTAAGTTAGTGTGTAAAACAGTGAAGGTGTGCATTTTTTCAATCTGTTTCCGTCTGGGTGCGCGGTATATTCAGTGGGTACCAACATTCTGGGTAAACATCCTGCCTCTCTTCTGAGGGCCATAGTGAGTAGGATACAAATGTGGTATGTTTCATATGTAGATTACTAGGAATATCTAGAAGATAGAACTTAGTTTGATTTGTATTGTTACACTTCCTGTGCAGCATTCCCTTTGGTCCAGTCCAAGTTCTATGTCCTGGCCACCATCCGTATGCCTTAATTGTAACCTGCCTGTGTGACCTACCGCATTTATACCCTGAATCAGTAGGCAGTTTGTTAGTCTGAGATGTTGGCATCCACTTCTAAGGGCTACATGTTGTCATAACCCAGAAGACTCAAACCTGCATGTACACTTCTGTTACTCAGATCACACAAACATCTTTTTCTGTATGAAGATTAAGTTATTTACTAATACAGGAAAAAAAGGAGCTTCAAACATTTTGTTGCTAGGTGTTTGTAACTTCACTGTGTACAAGTGAGGAATTTACTTTGCAAGGCATTTAAAGCATAAAATACCCACTTATGATTATGCAGTACTTTTCCTAACCTTTGTGATGATACCAGTTTACAAATATACCAGCAGACTATAGTACGTACCCCAGAGATACTGCACATTTCTGAATGAGATTATATGGAGCCTGACTGTTCTGACACTGTAGGAGTGAACTGAGGGAGTTAGACTCTGTTGATTTAGCATGATTCTAGGAACATTCATTATTGGACTTGGAGGGTAATAGAACTTTTATCCATGTTCAAATATATTTTTAGGCACGTTTTAAAAATTGTGAAAAGTGACTATTAGCTCCATCATGTCTGCCCATTGGTCTGTCCACATGGTACAACTCTGCTACCACTGGATGGATTTTCATGAAATTTGATATTGGAGTATTTTTCGAAAATCTGTCCAGGAAAATTCAAGTTTCATTAAAATTTGGCAAGAATAATGGGTACTTTATGTGAGGACCAATATACATTTTTCATCATATCTTGCTTAGTTCTTTTTAGAATGAGAAATGTTTCAGGCAGAAGTTATAGACAAAGTCAAAACAAACACCTTATGTTCAAGAATCCCCCCCCCCCCCAAAAAAAAAAAACTACCCCATTATTGGAAAAAAACAAAAAAAAAAGAAGAGCGAGGAAGGGCCCAAAA
>Ga0123354_10004466_pt1 | contig 19824 bp, 10 predicted proteins | sample TergutLab28metaG_2_FD_97872 | JGI IMG/M metagenome (GOLD analysis project Ga0123354, IMG submission 97872) | Labiotermes labralis P4 segment gut microbial communities from Petit-Saut dam, French Guiana - Lab288 P4 | ecosystem: Host-associated > Arthropoda: Insects > Digestive system > Gut ...
ACATATTAAAACTGGCAGGAATATGTGGTTTCTGTAATGTTAATATCTGTACTTAACATCAAACTAACTTGTGAGTGACATAAAGCCATTAAATTGAACTAAAAAAACACTCGCACTCATGTCTAAGTTGTCCTTAGGGTTACAAGCACTATACATGAGAAAGCCCCGCGGTGACGTAACATGGCTGACTGCGCAAAGCGTTACGCAGGCACAGTGAACACTGCATTCACCTCTCAAGGCCGCTAGCATTGTCACGTGATGTATCAGCTGTGCAGGTTGCAGTATTTGGAACCGCAAGAAGCCCCCACTTTTCTCTGGTCATTATCTCCGTAACCGTTCAACTTTGGATATAGGTGTTTTGGATTATATCGGTATACTTTAACATAAGGAACACCCTCCCGAAGTCTGGCACATTCCTCCTGGGACACCCTGTATACACACACACACACACACACACAAAATTTGTAGCTTATTGTGTAAATTATTATTCGGGTACAATGCGCTGTATCTCAAGTACTTAAATTTTTATGTGTTTAATCATTCCATTTTTAATTATTCTTTTCCTATAATAAGCTTCTCCCTCTACACGTCTTATTTTTTAGAGTAGATATTTTAAAGTTGTGTTTATAAAAAAAATTAAATGCTATATATATATATATATTACAACTGTAGGCAAGAATTTTTTTCCGTCCAGGCTCAATTGTAGATTACCTAAATTTCCGTTATGAATCAGAAAGCATTGAAAGTTTACAAAGTGAGTGATTCATAAGAAATAAACAAGAATATTCTACTATAGAATAAGTCATGTTTACTGCTCTGAACACGTACATAGTGTATATTGATTAGCTGTTTCTACGAAATGTTATGTTTTCCTGTCTACAACCACAATGGAAATGGCCACCAGGAACTGAACCTGAAAGTGTTTGGCTGCACGATATAAGTTTGTTAGAACACTGAACGGACCCAAGACCCTTTCTGCACACACTGACGTACTGTAGAATCTCTGCATATCTGAACCTCCTGGGATCAATCCTTTCTTCCTTAAACATTACTGGATTATATATTCGAGTTTATGGTGATTTTATAGACTGTTGTATTACTTTATTTACCATGTTAGTACATTACATCAGTTACAATAGGAAAATATTTGGTAGACGTCTGAAAATTTCTGTTGCAGCAATTCCGAAAAAGAGACTACAAATACATTCTAAACATTTAAATCCTAGTGCTTATTACGTATACGGCCATGTTTAAAACCGCAACCTAGTAATTTTGTCGAGATATCTTGTTTAGGAGTTTTGTCTAATTCTCACAGTAGAGGGGGGTAATTTTCCTACACAGCATTCAGAAACTGGCCTTTTTGACGAAAACTCGTATTCTCTGTGAAGTGTAGATTTAACATTCCTATACAATGCAGTCCCTTCCCGTGAAAATACAGTGTCGGCATGGCCGTCCTTCTACTTACAGCAGCACCAAGTTTTGATTTATGGGCGAAGGTAGCATAAATTGAGGCGTTCTTGACCTTGGTACTAGGGGGTGGAAGGAACTAGCTGCTCTCTTCGGTTAATTTACCACAAGGAAATACAGGGAAGTGAAGGTTGGATGGGCAGGTCCCACTGGCCACACGGTCTTAGGCGTAGGTCTACGACTGCTCGTCTGCTGAAATTGTGGGTTCGAATCCCACCGGTGGCATGGATTTCTCTCTGTTGTGAGTGTTGTGTGTTGTCAGGTAGAGGTCTGCTTCGGGGTGATCGCTCGTCCAAAGGAGTTCTACCGACTGTGGTGGGTCGTTGTGTGTGATCTGGAAACCTCGTGAATGGGGAGGCCGTGGTCCAATGGGGGGCTGCCAGGCCAAAAAGAACAACAAACTTTGGATGGTGAAGTGGGCTAGTGTTGATGAAGTAGAGAGAAGGAAATATTCCTGCTCCTGAACAGAATTGAGGCCCTGCTATGTTTCAGGATGTTAGTCGACGGCATCTCTTGTCAGAGGCTCCGGTTCAACCCCGGACGTGTCTATATGGAATTTGTGGGGGATATATTGGAACTGGTATATGTTTTCCTTGGCTTGCTTCGGGTTTCGTCTGTTGATTTTGTCCCACCAATGCTGTGTCATCGTATTTCATTCACCTGTTGCCGACGATATATAATCCCAGCAATGGACAGCATGTTGAAAGTAAACATGCTGTAATACCAGTCAAGCCCACAGACGGTGATTTTATTTTACTTTACTTATTTCAGACCTCGTTATGCTGCATAGTTGCCAACCCACTCATATTGACAATATTTCAAGTTACACAGTTTTAAATTACCACAATTTTCCAAATAATAACAGTAATAGTAATAGTAATAATAATAATAATAATAATCGCTGGTTCAAGAGAAGTACCAGGAAGAAAAGGCCTGTGAAAAGAGATATCCATATCGAATAATAATAATAATAATAATAGGAACAATAAAGTTTGACTTTCACCGGCATTTCGGATATTGACCACTGCATTTCTTTAAGAAGGAAAAAGGCAATTCAGCAGCACCTGCTATGGGATCTTGTAAACCATTTGCAGAGCGGCAGTAATTTTTGCATTATCGCGTAAATTAATATTGAGTATGGGAAAGGGATGTAAGGGCACTGGGGAAGTACGAGTTGCGTCCCTCGGGCAAGAAATTTTATCATTTGCGTCCCAAGATGTCCGCTTCACGTGTTCCAGTTGTGTCCCGAGTTGTCAACACCAAACATGACGAGTTGCGTCCCGCGGTTAGTAAGGAATTGCATCAGTTGCATCGAAAGATGTGGGTGTACAAAATGTCCAGCAATTGGAAGGTTATTACACAGTTTTATTGTACTTTACACACAACTATATGCACACATACAAAATTGTTGAATGATACCGACAACACAGTTGTTATATCATGTTACTGTCTAATCTTTAAACCCTATTAAAAAAAACTTTTCAGGGAAGAAGATAGGCACATTATATTCCTAATAACTCCCATTTCAAGTTATTGTTACGATCTGATGAAGACACTCTCTCCGGACGGAGTTTTAATGCAGTAAATCTCGGAGTACCAAGCACCTGACCTATGAAATGTGCTCAAATAATTCTTATCCATTCGGCAGAATCACCTGTGTGATATTTCATTAACATGCTGCTGTTTCATGACCAGAATTTATTCAATTGGCTCTCCAAATATGTTGATAATTAGTAGCACATTTCTGTGTGAACAGTTGTTTTCAATCATGAAACGAAAAAAGATCTTCGACATACCAGTTTGAACAGACACCAATAATGACAGCAGCAAGAACACGAAAGTTATATCTGAAAATAATAAAGTAAGCACAAATAAAAGACGCCATTTTCTTGAAAATATTGTGCTTATAAATGAGACATCAGAACGAAACCCGAATCGGTATTGTAATGTAGATTTTGTATTTACGTTGGATCAAACAATTGTTTCCTTATTTATGGCAGCAAGGTAATTTTTAGTACCATGAATTTATATTTATTTTTAAAATGTACTCCTTCAGACCTCAAATCACTTAGCTCACTCTGATTTGTTATGAGTAGTATCTGTTATCTTTTGTACAATAACATGCACAGTTACAGACGTGGCAAGTGGCATCTTAAATGCAAGCAATATGGAACTACAAGTGTGTGTTTAGTCTAAATTTATTTGACACTGATGAAACAAATTCGATTCTTGAAATCAGGTTAACACTATCCTGTCCAATTTTTGAGGAGATTAAGTCCTCTATTTTCAATGTAGCTGAATTTTTAAATCTTCATGTAGAGACGCTTTTCATTTTGATGTAGGTCTCATACTATATTTTTTGCAGTGCAGATACAAGAACCAAATTATTATGATGAACTCTGTAAAATAGTGCATTCAAGTGGGTATGGAATAACTCACATGCTTTTATGGTCCTCAATGATGATGCAGTGCACTCGGAACAAATAGGAAAAGGAAAAGTGGAGTCTGCATCAGTATAATTTACTAGCAGATAGTCGCAAAACTGTTCCACTCGCTTGTCTTTCGGAAGATTGGTTAAAAATTCCAACGCAAAGCAGTCGCAGACTTCCGCCGGTGGCAAGAGCGACAGTCCGAATATTTTCTTCAGGAACTGCCTTAACTCAGAGTATTTCTTTCCATACTGCTTGCTGAGTCCCAAAGATTGCCTTTTCCGCCACCAACTCTGTCTTAAATGGAAACGACATGCTTTAAATTCCAAGCCTGGCCACACTGTTGTCACTGCGTTGTGAATGGCCGTTTCGAAGTCAGCAAAAACAATTGTTGGAAAAACATTCACAACAAGATTAGCAACCTCTGATACCGTATGGCTGATACATCGTCATAGGACGTTGGGTGTTTATTGGTCGGCAAAAAAAAAAATGCAAATTGCACATAGTGAGACCATGAATTGTAAATATTTGGTGGAAAACCTTCGGTGCTGGTTTGAATGTCCCGTCAACGTAAAGCCCATCAATGGAGCTAACAATTGTAAGTTGTTTTTGCAAGAAAACATATAATGGTTTTTTCCAAGTCATTAACAAGCAAGTTCTGTCGATTTTGTTCATACTTGTACAGCATTTAATGTTTCATGTGTTTCTTCAATATCTGTTGGGAGAGGAAGCGGTTGGGAGGACCGTGCTTTATGTGTGTTACTGCTAATGTTCTTTATGTCTTTATAAGTGACAGTATCCAAGTACTGGCTTCGCAGTTCTTTGTGTATCAGTTTGCGCGGTCTTCCACACAAGTCCTCCATTGGTTTACTTTTGACAGAATTATTTAATATCTGTCGGTTTAAGCAGGATTCACTGCCTGCATCATGGTTGTGCATCACATCCCCCCCCCTCCCCTTTCGAAAATCTCTGGACTCTCATTGCACTTTATGTAGCATTCATATTTTCTGTTAATACAACACCATCGTTACATTTTGTCTGTAAAAATTTATTGGAAACGGTACTTGGGGAAGCCCCGAATGACAAGGAGATCTACCTGAAAAATGACTGCGGGACGTAACTAGTACTCTGACCCTGAACAGCCCTGGACGCAACTGATACACAGGCGTTATCTGAAAAGTGACCGCGGGACGCAACTAGTAAACCTCGAAGGACATTAGGATAGGGTCTAATAAAGGGCTCTTGTGAGCATGATAATGGACCTTCAGGTTCCGTACACAAATTCTGAATTTCTCGAAAACCTGAGCAATTATCCATCCGGAAACAGGAGTTCTGGTGTATGGATGTAATGTGTTCAACAGAAAAGTGCGACCGTTGTCATGGACACCGATTTCATTATCAATGGTTTTCATTAACATCACATTGTCGCCTCTTATGTGTTTCTTGATCGCAAATACTAGTCGACCATTGTTACAACTGGCACATTGATGACAAAGAGCATTGTAATACAGGATCTAGTAATTGGTTGCAAAACAGAATCCAGCGGCAATGGAACAAGGATATGCTCAGCCATCTAGAAACTTTTCGTGTCACAGACCCAGTTGCAATTAGATCATTACACAGTTCCTCTCAATGGCACTGTGAGCTCGACACTCACAGTGATTAGAGCACACGCATTGTTCCCGTCGTAACGCTGTAATTGGAACTATCCAAAGACGAGCGCAGACATTTGAGAAAAAGAATTTTGAGTGCAATATATGGAGTGGAAGTGAATCCATGGAAGTATGAAACTTCAAGGGGTACAGAGTAGGGCAGGATAGGGTTATGGGAGGGTTGGAGAAGTAAGAGAGGGAGAGATGAAAGGAAGAGAAACTTGGGTAAGAGCTTTTCCTAGTTGATGGATTTTCTAAGCTGGCGGGATTCATAAACATCTGCAGGAACACAAGGTTTGACCTCCTTCTGTTGGGCTTATAGACCCCATACTAATAAAGTCAACCCCCTGTGTTTCAAGGTGTTATGTTATCCTTTAGTTTGTTGCGTAATAACTTGACATAAAGTTTTTATTCAAAATTGGATAGTCGCTAAACCGCTCAAGAATTTGTTCGTTATGTAGAAAGCGACAGCGTAGTGCCACGACTAAAAACGCCTAAGATTTTATACCCTACCCTGAGGAAGTTTTAGTCCATGCAGCTCTCTCACAAACTATTCATCTAACATCCATGTACTAGTGTATATTCCAGTATGTCTAAATCTACTACATTTTCTCTTCTCCACTGGCTCTCAGATAAAATGTGTAGGCACGTTTCTACTTCCCTCATGTTTTCTACGTGCGTTACCCACACACAAAAATATGGGATTGATAGGATAAGCTTAGAAATATAATGGACATGAACTCGAATATATTAACTCAGAATAGGATCAAATAGGGAGTCTTGGGAACATCAAATCAAGCAAGATTCCCTTATTCCAAATTATAGCACAGGGATGCAAGGAACAGGTGAATTTGTTCCTATTTTAGTAGAAGCGGTCCCGATGTGTTATATTAAGAATTCTAGGAATAAGTTCAGTCAAACACACTTAGTTTTCTTGTCACTCAAAGTGACGACATGTTTCGACTCACCAGAGTCATCATCAGGTCATTATTTGAGCCATACGCAGACATATCAAGTAGCTGTGTGCATTCTTGGGATCCCAAAACATATTACAAAGATAAGAGGATTTGATATCAGTTGAAGAGTAATGTGGTGGCGTTAAATGCTAATTATGGAAATATTAACCTCTATTTGTTGAAGGGCAAGACTATACAACAGTGATGAGACTGGGAGGAAGCCTTCGTCACCGTCACAACTGTCTTCTGTGGGAATTCATTTCGCGTCCTCAGTAAAATGCAGTTAAATTTTATCCGTAAGATAATCCTTAATGTATGTGTCTCCTCACTCCCACATCACCCATTTTAGAAATAAGAAAAGAAAAAAATATTAGAAAATTTGAAACAGAATTTTCAGCTGCTCACAATTAACTAACTTATATGTCAAAATAATGAGAACAAGAAAGCGTACGTGAAATATTGCTCTATGCACCGTGCGCACGGAGCTATGAATGTTAAATTTAGTCTTCATAAATTTCACTTTGTTGCTAACACCGTGCATCTTTATCAAGTATTTGATAAAGATGCACGGTGCGAGCAACAATGTGAAATTTACGAAGACTAAATTTAACACCATCGAACCTGGGAAGTGGAATCGGAATTTCCCTCCCAGAAATGTTAAAACGCGTTGTCTTGCAACACTACGTGTTTATTTAGTGACATGGTTATAATTATCAATTCATTGGTCACTGGAAGGAAGACGACGACGAGGAAGACCGGACGTTAAATGTGCTAACAAGCATAGATCCACAACAGTTATTATAATTAACAACTTCTCTTCCAGCTTTTCTCATTTCCTATAACACGATATTCATAGCCTGTTATCTTTGTAATGCATTTTGGGATCCCAAGAATGTACACGGCTACTTGATATACCTGCGTATGGTTTAAATAATGACCTGATGATAGCTCTGGTGAGTCGAAACATGTCGTCACTTTGAATGGCAATAAAACTAGTTGTGTTTGACTGAACTTATTCCTAGAGTTCTTCAATTTGTTCCTGTCCACCACATGATGGCACACAGAGGAGTGAAGGTACAGTTTCTGTCATTCTTAAACTTCGCACTTGATGGAGGTGGGTGTCAGCCTAAACATCAAGTGTCTGCAGCATTACGCCCGTGTAAAGAACACCAAAACTTCTTTAACATGAGGCTGGTTGGGCCCCAGAGCCGGTTTGGACGTTTTTGGAGAAGAGAAAATTTTCGTCCCTGCCAAAACCGATCCCCGGATCTTCCAGCCCACGACTTTGATACAGCATGCACATAACAGATGGCAGGCGAGGACAAATATCAGTCCCAGTTGGAACAATCTTACCAACCTCTAATCAGCGATTCCTTCTGAGACAGATTTAGTAAAATATAGTGCAAGTAGGATTTGCAGGACGTAACATGCTAACATGATTTTCACTTTTCACTAATACATTATTATAATAGTGCAACAGGGCAATACATATTTTGGTTACAAAAGACGGGCAAAATTTCTTAACCTGCTCAATAATCATCAGCATCTCAAGAAGGACTTTTTTTCTATAGTTTCAGTTCATGAGTCAATAATGGAAGTCATACACCCTCCATTTTCCTGTACGGGTTATTTAATTAAATCTTTGCTTTATGTAAAAGTGATTATTCAAATGTACCTTTTAATGACATAAAATTTGTCATTGTTAAATTTTTATAAAATAATAAATTTTGGGTAAGTTTTTATAAAGGGTGAAAATTGATTATAAAGATTATAATGACCACAAGGGTTTGTAATGGTTACAGTGGTTTACAAATTTCACAGTGGCTTATGATGTTATAATGGGTTATAAAAGACTGACCATATGATCAAATGGAGGTTCCCTCCATGCCGCAACAGCCCCTAGTGAGCCAGATCCTCCTCATAGTCGAAGCTTCACGATCACGCTCAGGCACACCACACTCGGTAGGACTCCTCTGGACGAACGATCATCCTGACGCAGATACTTCTACCTGACAACACACAACAATCACAACAGACATACGTCGATGTGCCCAGTGGGATTCGAACCCGCCTTCCCAGCAAGCTAGTTGCCGCAGACCCTCTCCTTAGACCGCGCCATAACTGGGATCGGTCAACAGGGGATTACACATCCATAAATTTAAATTTGTTTCATTGCACGAAAAGAGGAAGGAGGTTTAGCCCTACTCATTTTAACTCGTAAAGGTAAAGCCCCCCCCCCCCTAGAATAGGCCACGAAGGCTCAGAGGGAGAATAGAGGTACAGCTGTACTCGTTCTTTAACATCTGTGCTAGATGGGGTGGGTGGTCAACGCCACGCCCCGGCCCCTCTAACCCAGGTAACACAACCGATACTTATAGTAAAGAAGACTGGTTGACCGCAGGTCCGGGCGGAAGTGGTGCGGAAAAATCTCGCCCTCACCGGTATTCGATTCCCGGACCATCCAGCCCGTAGTGGGTCTCTATACTGACTATCCGGGCCCGCCATTTTAAGGTGTACAAGAGGTACATATCTGTGGTTAACTTTACGCTCTGATCATTTTAATCCCGATGAAAACACCCTTTACCCGCTGAACAGGAGGCTGTTGGGTCTCCATAGCCGGTCTGGACTCTCTGGAGAAAAGACAAATTTCCCTTACCTACAGGGAATCGAAACACAAGTTCTCGGACATCAGTTGTGACTGTACCAACTACTTTCCTTCTACTACAAATTTCAGCAACACAGGCAATGTACGTATAACGTAACAATGGGGCGCTTTCGTGTAATCATTGTTGTGGTGTAGAACCAATAACTATTAACACATTCTGAGTGTGTATTTGTTGCCTTAGGTTTTCAGCGTGTAATGCGTGTAAGTCTATTTTATTGTCATTTGTGGAGTGTCCGGCTCTAGTTATTTTTTTTCACAGTATCTTATAAACGGCAGGATTTTAGACAAAGAGTTGTTGAGCATAATTGGTGTGTTTGATCTTCTCCACAACTTGTTCTACAGCAGTCCTCGTTCTAAGAACACCTGAGCGAGATTGATCATAAACGTGTATTGGTCTGCGTGTAAAGCACGGGATATTCTTCTTGGATTTTAATGAAACTTGAAATTTATGAACAGATTTGTGAAAAATCCACAAATATCTATTTTAATAAAAATCCATCCAGTGAAAGCAGAGTTTTCCCATACAGATGGGCGGATGGACGAACGGACAGACAGACATAACGAAGCTAATATTAGCTTTTCGCAATTTTGTTTATGCTCCTGATAAAGGAAAACCATTAAAGGCGATGGAAAATTAATTACTGTGCCTGAAGGATGCACATCATCCCATTTACAGTATGCATTTCTTAGAGGAAACGAATAGAATCGGGTTTTAAGAATGTAACTTCTGTGCTTGTTATATTCTTCCAGCTGCTATGACTTACGGCATTTGGGATGAAACGTGATATGAAGCTAGTGCATTGTCTTACATGTGACTTGCTGTTTTTGTGACGTTATGTAATATAATATAGTACAAGTATATTGCACTATGCTGACATTACTGTCTACTGATATCCTCTGGGGCTCTATAGAACAGCTATTATGGTGCAGGAAAGCGGATACACACTACTTGAATGTTACGTCACGTCTCTTACTTGACGTAATAATAAACATTTTGTGTAATGTAACGAAAACCAGTAAATTTTCGTGTTTTTTATTCCTTGAAAGCAAGAGATCACGTTACTAATGCAAAAAAGGAGAACATTTTATCACTGAACGGCTGAACAAAGAGAACTGAATTATCCTGTGTCAGTCCATCAGTTTAAATACGTAGACCAAGAACAAAACTTTTTCATCTCAAATCAGAGGACTTTTTATATTTTTCTCTTAGTTTATGTAGGTTTAAATAACGGAAAGTAATTCTAATAAGGGAAATAATATTATTCTCTTTCAAGTTACACTCGAAATTATAAGCTAAAACTAATTTCATAAACATTATCCCGTACTTTTCATAGAGTGGCGTCATCCAGAATCTGATCTGAACACATTCCGGATAGGAAATCAAGACTTGTTGTAATACCGTCAAGAAGGAAGCAATTGCTTCTACCTGATCTTATGTAACTCCATACTAAACGTCACAGTGTTACGTAACGTATAAAAACAAATCTTGAAAGCCACGTTCGTAAGAACACGAGACCTCAATTTCACTCCAAAAATAAAAAAATTATTGAGCTATAAATTTATCCGTTGCTTTACGATATGTGGGTGTGCAGCTTAAACGCTCATCCTGATGGGAGAACGCAATATGGGGGAGTTTCAGAACAAAGTTCTGGGGAAAGATCTGTTGAGTGTATTCCAGCTGCCAGCACCTTCTTTTTTTTAGAGACACGCATTTCGACGTCTTTCACTGTATCATCAGTGCCTTAAATGTACTGTGGTTTTACATTTTCATGATCTTATCTGTTGCATCACATCCGCCGAAGTGTGTTTCATCACGTATTGCAAGTGTATGTCTTTTCACTGCACTATTCTTTATATGCGTGCAACGTACAGTACAAAGGTGAAGTATAGTGCAGTGAAAATACATACAGGTGCAATGCATGATAAATTCCCTTTCGGCAGGCCTGGTACAACACATAAGATCATGAAGCTGTACAACCACAATACATTACATACGCTGCTGATCACGCGAAAGATGTCGAAAGGCGTATATCGCAACAAGGATACTAAGTGTTGGATGTTGGGCTAATTTTATATGGCACAACAGCCCCTAGTGGACCAGGACCCTTCATTATGGAGGCTTCAAAATCGCACTCAGACCCACACACACTCAGAAGGGCGTCTCTGGACGAGGGATCACAATCCGAAGCGAGGGGCCGCAGACTTACGCCTTAGACCGGTCGGACAGTAGGGCTACACGCAAAAGAAATTTACAGTATTTCCCACGAATTCCACATCACCATAAAGTTGAGAGGAAAGGTTTTTTTTTTAACTTGAGAGAGGAAAATGAGGATGACGAAGAAAATTCTGGGATTTGGAACGGAACACTTTTTAGGCCAGTTCTTTTAGTATTATTACTCGTAGGATGGCCAAGTAAACTAGGATAAATTGGAAGGTATATGAAGCAAGCATGGAAGAAGTAATAAATACATAACAGAGTTTCGTTCGTAACCCCCAAAGGAAAGGGAATGTGAGAAACGTAGGCATATGTGAGAGGTTAGGATTAAGATGGACCTCAAGATTAGGGTTGAAGATATGGACTAACTTTTTCTGAATCGCGATTAACGTCCAGCAGCCGAATGAAAATTCTGTTTGAAGAAATTTGACTCTTTTCAAGTTGCCTGTTTTAGGCCAGTGGTACCCAAAATTTACTGTAGCTCCCATCCCTGTGACTCATAAAGTATATTCTTGAACCCATATCAGCATCCTTAAATTAAGTCAGGTTTCAAATTCAGGATTAGCATAGCGATAGAATAAAGACTGCAGAGTTACAAATTTACAGGGTGATTAAAAAAGATGGACTAAATTGAAGAGTAAACGGTACCTCAACACACGCCAGACAGTTGGTTGCGGTATTCCAAGTTCTCTGCTTGCTCAACGGGTTGAATTGCGTGGGCTACGCTCAAAACTCTCTTGAATTCGTCTCACATTCTCCTATGATACACGTGGTCGGCCGGAGCTTTTGCCTTTACACAGACAGCCTATTTGCTCAAATTGGTGATTCCAACGACAAATGTTCTTCCTCGTTGGAGGCTGAATATTGAAACGAAGACGAAACGCACGCTGTACAGCAGTCGCCGACTGAGTTTTAATGAACTCACTAATGCAAGAAATCTTGTGCTGCATAGTAGCCATTTTGCTCTCAACTGACTCTGCTGAACGGCTGTGCAGTAGACGAGTATTGTAGCTGTGGTATTCAAAAATGTTAGGACATTCTCTTTCAAATGGTATGTAGGTCATTCATATATCTTGTATAGTTAAGGAAATATATACGTAAGAAATTGAATCCCTCTTTTTGAATCACGCTGTATTTTAGTTTCACAGTATAGCTAAGAAAAATTTGAAATAACTTGGATTCTTAGAAAGGATATCTCGCACCGCCACTTAAAGGGAATTTTTGAGCCCTAGACTACAAAACTTTTATAAACGTACAAAAAATAAACAAAATTTTAAATTATAACTTAAATTTCTCTAAGGTGACTAGAAATTACGAAAGTAATAACAACTTTATTAATGGTTTAATGTAAAGACTTATTCTTTCTTCACAGATATTATGTGAATTCTCTGTTTTGCAACTAAAGGTTTTGACACATCTTGTACTGCAAGCACATTTTGCGTTAAGTAGGTCACAACTGAACCTCTGCTGTGCAAGAACTTGGCAGTTTCAGAAATAAATATGAAATACAAAGGACTTGTGTTGGTTTCATTACAGCCAATGAAACTATAAGCTAAGTACTTAAGCTGGAGTCAGACAGAATGCACGTTGAAGCAGCTGTAACATGTGTTCTGTGATGAAATAAGCGTAGACTGTTTGTTTGTAAAGTGCAAGTTTATATGCATCTTATTACCTTGCATTTTGCCGCTAATGATCACCATACATTTATCTGAAAAAGATTTCTGAAAAAAAGAGCGTAAATTTGTACAAATATGTCCCATACAAACCAGTTTAAAAATACCTAATATTCAGCAAATGGAAAGTTTAGAAAGACATGCTTCAAAATTCAAAAAGATCAGCACTAGTCAGCAAGATTTGCAACGGAACCGTTAAAACACCTGACGCATGTACAATATTATGACATAATATAATATAATATAATATAATATAATATAATATAATATAACACAACGCAACGCAACGCAACAAAACGCAACAAAACACAACACAACAAAACACAACACAGCACAACACAACAAAACAAAACAAAACACAACACAACAAAACACAACACAACACAACAAAACAAAACAAAACAAAACGCAGCGCAACGCAACGCAACGCAACGCAACCCAACCCAATCCAACCCAACCCAACCCAACCCAACCCATCCTAACTCAGCACAGCACAGCACAACACAACACAATATAATATAATATAATGTTTAATCGATCCTCATTGTCTTCTGGGAATCCGTGGATTAGCGCGTAATCACATATCTCTTTTCTAACCAACACTGAAGAACAGCTTCAGAATTGAAATATTCGATTCGATATGGCGATGAAACCAACGAATGTTTAAGAATGCCTTATATCATATTTTATCATATCATATCATATATCATATCATATTTTGTTATGTTATTTTCGGTTATGTTATATTATGTTATGTTATATTATATTATATATACAGTATAGCTCCTACTTGTTTTGGCTACATTTGTGGCCGTCCTCAGGAGTGAGCATTACGAAGGATATATTACACATTTCTTTAACAAATGCACAAATATAAAGTATTAATGTATCTTATATTTGTACATAGGTTCTAAAAAAATTTTCAATATATCCTATGTAATGCACCTCCCTGAGGAGGGCCATAAATGTAGTATGAACATGTATTAGGTACTCTTAAACATTTGTATGCGTTTGTTGGTTTCATTCCCAGAGTTTAAATTTCTTCAAATGGTTAATATACTTGGCGAATTTAACTTTCACTCATTCTTACAAACTTTAATTAAATTACTTAAATCAAAACAGGCGAATTACAGACCCCGCGCAAACCGAAACATGGTCATTGACAGGAAAATCTCTTATCAATATTGCACACTTAATGCGCTCTATAATAGAAACAGACGGATCAATATTAGAACAAGTGAAACAATCTAATTATTTGGGATGAGAATTGAGTTTAGACGGTGAACCAGATTTTGATAAAAAAGAAAAAGATTCCAAAGAATATGCGGCACTATCAGAAAACATTTAAAGAAAACCCGTACAGGCATCCAAATAAAATTTTATAAAGTTGTAGCTAAACCATCACTACTGTTTGGCAGCGAAACATGAGTAACCACGAAGAGAGACATGTCTCGCCGAGAAGCTGAAGAGATGCGCTCTCTAGGAAGTGTTAAGGGATGAACATGGGTAGAAAAATAAGAAACGAAATTATAAAAATACATAGTGATTCGTGTAATAATTATGTAATAAACAAATACAAACAAAATTGGATCAACCACCTTGAGAGAATGGATAAAACAGACGCCCGAAACACGCTCTCAACTACAAACCCCGAGGACGAAGATCTAGTGGACGCCCTAGGAAACGAAGGCAACGCGTCGATGCCGGAACAGGTCAAACGACTTAATCCATGGAGGAAGATGATGATGATGATGATGATGATGATATTGCATCGCAACATGATTATATACGTAGCGATTCCTACCACAATTCCTCTTAATTTAGCGCCCGTCCAGTCAAGATCAGGCTTCTAATTTTAAAGAAGCCGAGATAAATTTTCAAACCTATGTAATATGTGCTTTGTAATTTCAACACGTGCTTTTTCGGCAACTTTTCAGTACGATTTTACGTCAAATTGTCTTAATTGTCACTTCAATTATACGCTTAACTAAGACAATAAAGGCACTGACATCTTGGCTCACAAGGACCCTCTACAGTGAATTATCGCATAAGAAGGAATCGTTATTCATAGAATATTTACGAAGTAGGTTTGACATACAGAACCGCAGATTATCTCATGTAGACTGAACAGATGGAAGCACAGCAGAATTCACGAGCTCTTGATATTTTGAACACTAAACAACGTGAGAGTATTTTTTGGCCTAAACAATTAACTGAATTCTATTTAAAAATTCAGTTCGTGTAGCACAATGAACGTAATCAATCTCCTTTAGAAAAACCAGTCATTTTATGGTGTTATGGGGAATATTTTTTGTACGAATCTTATAAGAAAAATATACATTTGAATAGAGTATAGATTCTTGAATATCAGACTTGGTTGTACATATAGTAACCACTGGAACTGAAAATATCAAATGTCTTAGTATAACAGAAAACTGAATAAAAGAAACGTTTAAAAAGAATTGAAATTTGTAGATAATAAAACTGTGAAACAAATAGAAAGAAAATTATTAATATTCGGATAGAAAGTATATATGGACCTTCTCTTCTGGCTGCAAGAAATTATCGTGCGTGAGAGTGGCATATGTAATAAATGATAGCCTGAGGTAAAAAAACTTATTACTAAGCTATTTTGAATGACAAGGTCATCACCTGAACGTTTAATAAGAAAAGCTACAAGCCGTTTTAGAAATGAATATTAAATGCAAGTCGAAAGCAAACTTGTTCCTACAGCTGCTTTCGTTACCACGTAGGTAATTCGAACTTCCAAAGAAAATGAAAAACATTGAACCTTTACATCTAGAAGGAAATTTGTGTAGATAATATATTAAGTTACGAAATGTCTGCAGGGTAAGGCTTAACATTACTGTTGCCTGTATTGTGTAATTTTCCTATAAGTTTTCTTGGTACATTATCGATTGATTCGTAGTCGATCATTTTCGATTCTTATGTGTTGATTATTACCTTTTTTTCATCCTCAGTTCTTAGTTTACACAGAAGCCAGTAGTCAATATCAGTTGTTATGTTAAGAATGTCACCAGATTTTTTCGGTCCCAGCTCGTATGCTACAAAGAACACAATATGTCTCTCTCTTATGTGCCTATATACCAAACATATACGTGGCATACATACGTAGATATTCATGAAGGGTACCTGTTATTATTGTCCATATTTAAAAAAAAGAGAGATTTAGTCGGTAGATGTTGGTAAAAATTCTCTAAATATAATTTTCCGAAAATTCGCAGATCAGTTGTGGAATTGCTGCTTGCGGACGGGCAGATGGACAGAATGCTGGAAGGGCAGAGAGACGTGACAAATTCTGTAGTTGCTTTTCGCAAATTCGTTGACTCGCTTAACAAATCATTTACTTCTTCACACAAAACATAATGTCTCCGTTTGAAAGCCCAAATGATGTGGATATAATTGCTCTTTATGCATGCGCGGCTTCGAAATAATGCAGAATTTTTAGACGCCTATGCAAAACAATCTCTTATTTTCTGTTATCCCGTCAGTCCCTCTGAATTACTTATTTGAGATTTTCATAAAATTTGACGTCTTCTTCTAGATTTGGTTAATACTGGAAACATGAAAAAGATATTACGTAAAGGCCTGCGTACAATCATCTCACAGCTTGCGACATAAGCACAAGAAATCTTTCGCTGAGATACTGAAAAAAAAGAACTTTTTTTGGTGGAGTTGCGGCCCAACGCGGGCCATGGACTCCTCATTCATGAGTTTTTTATATCACACACAACGACGCATCACAGTCTGTAGGACTCCTCTGGACGAGTGATCAGCTCGTCGCAGAGACCTCTACCTGACAACACACAACAATCACAACTGACAAAAACCATGCCCCCGGTGGGATTCAAAGCCACAATCTCAGCAAGTGAGCGGCCTCAGATCTATGCCTTAGACCGCGCGGCTGCTGGGACCAGCGAAAAAGGGACATTATCTACTGTAAATCCGTTGCGAAGTTGCTGCGTAGACATCCCCAACAAGGAAAACCCAAGAAAGTTATATTATATTGCAAAAAATTGCTGAAATACGAATAAAATCTCTGCCACAATAAAAAACAAGACCTTCGCAATTGTAGGTCTGTTGCTATGATAAGTCAGACTTTCATAAAGTGAGCGACATAAAACCTGCGAAGACATGTTTAAAATACTTGCTATTTTCAGCCCTTTTTTTTAAGTCGTAGTCTCAAAATTGCAAAAAGCAACTATTAGCTTCTCCATATCTCTTTTTCCGCCTGTCCGTCTGTCCGCATGGAACAACTCTGTTCCTACTGGACGGATTTTCGTGAAATTAGATTTTTTTTAAAAATTGTGCAAGTTTGATGAAAACCTGACAAAAACAGGTACATTTACATGAAGACACATGCAAATTTGTAATAATATCTCGCTGTATTCTTTTAGAATTGGAAATGTTTCACATAAAATTGCAGAGAACATTAAAACACACATTATATATTAATTTTCTATGACATAACGTGGAAAAATGTTGTAGAACTGGACAGGTACAGACGACACTACGGCGCATGCGCGTTGCGTGCTGGATACCCAAGGCTGCAAACACTCAGAATATGGAATCCTCATTGTTTTTCTGCAGCATCAATTATTATGCGAAAGCGTCTGAAAGTTAAGTTACGCCTACATTGCCTATCTTGTTTTAAATTCAATCACAAATTTAACATCTAGACAACACTACTTTTCCAGGTTTACACTTCGAAAATATGCGACCATACTAAACAATTTGATTTTTAAATCCTGTACAAAGTTCAGTTTCTACTTCACAGAGAACTCATTCTCCATTATAAAGAATATAAAGGTATTAATGCTATTTAGGAAAACAGTAGCTAATTACTTTGAGAAAAAAATAGATATGGTCGGGAAATTATGTCTAAAATTGGATTTGTACTTTATGGAAGAAAGATTAGCACTGTAAACTGTACTCAGATATTTTGTGGGAAGGAAAGGCGTAATAATCAGTGTAAATTACAAACGTGGTTTTTGTGATAACGTCAGACATGTGGTTAATTTCACGAAAGATTTCTATCAGTGACAATTTTTAGATTCTAGAAGTAAAATGTAATTTGATTGTAATGCTTTGTTCAATACATTTTAAATAAAATGTAATTACAATTATTCGCTCAACACAGTGAAACCAAAACGTGCTCACCAAATTTTAAAAACTTAATATCCATGTCAAACCTCTACCTCCATTTGGAAGACCAGTCGTTAATACTGTTTAGAAAATTAGTTATAGTTTACTGTGACAGTTATAACGACTTACAAAAGGAGCGTGTGTGAAATGTATGTAGAAAGTATTATTAACGTAATTGGCTCTTACAGCAACCACTGAGTTTGAGGGGATTCTATCCATTAAGTTGCACCATAGAGCTGTTAGTCTGGTTACTCTACATTTTATTGGCAATTACACAGGTTAACTCCTATATTGCCACATGAACCCACCGTACGAATTTAATAGGTATTATGTTCTTCAATACCAACCAACTAATATTTAAAAATAATAGTATAGGTATGGTTTTATATCTGAACTGGTCACTTTTTACGTTCTCTGTGCAGTGTGACACAGAAGCGGAAGATATTTAAGCCGTATTAAATACGTAAATTCCTACTGAAAATAAACGGAGTAACATAAAGTATTCTGTTTAAAAATTTTTCTTCGACTGTAACAGTACTTGATGGTGGATAGAATGAAATTTGTATCAAAGTTATCGGTATTAGCCCTAGAGCGACTGAAGATAACTTGAATTGTACTTAAACATACAGCTCATACTGCGCGGCGAACACTTCTCATGTTAGTTATAAAAACAAATATCTTGATTAAGTGTCGGGAAATAATCGCTGTTTGTTCTGAGAACCGTACAAACACCTAAATGTATTCTGTAGGCCCATTCACTGCTGCACGTGGTGATACGTAGTGTAAACACAAGGCCTTAAAAATTTAAATTATTGGTGAAACGTATTTATCTATTGAAGTTTTACAAAACAACATTTTCTAACTATCAACAATAACATAATTTTTTAAACATGAATGAAATTTAAAGAGAGATATTTTAATAAATCTAATCGGAATAAACGTAATCATATTATTGTCAAGAGAACGTAGAATTTCGTTCGAAAGAATAATTTATGAATTACCTTCACAACCATTTTGTAGGAGACAAAATAACGACATCACCACCTGTGATAAAAAGGAAAAGGAAAATGGTACGTGCTTCGGTAGAGCTTGTGTCGGTGCAAGCAGCATTTCGCAAGGAACATAATTGTGCACTTTTTTCAGGATTCCTTTACAGCTGTATTCGGATGACATTCTTGGTTACACCCTACAATACTGTAAAAATTTTCCGACGTTAATGACATGCTGTTATCAGACTTTATGGTGACTGAATTAAGTTCATGTGCAAGCTGAAAGAGAATTACGTTTTTAAGGAGAGTATTAATGTTGGACCTAGGAGGGACGAGGTGACGGAGGAATGGAGGAGATTGCATAACGAGGAGCTAAATGATTTGTACTCCTCACCCAACATTGTGCGGGTGATAAAATCGAGAAGAATGAGATGGGTTGGGCATGTGGCGCATATGGGTGAGGAGAGGGGGTGGTGTATAGGGTCTTGGTGGGGAAACCGGAGGGAAGGAGACCACTGGGGAGACCTAGGCGCAGATGGGTGGATAATATTAGGATGGATCTCCAGGAGGTGGGATGTGGGTATATGGACTGGATTGGGCTGGCCCAGGATA
>Ga0123354_10004468_pt1 | contig 19824 bp, 11 predicted proteins | sample TergutLab28metaG_2_FD_97872 | JGI IMG/M metagenome (GOLD analysis project Ga0123354, IMG submission 97872) | Labiotermes labralis P4 segment gut microbial communities from Petit-Saut dam, French Guiana - Lab288 P4 | ecosystem: Host-associated > Arthropoda: Insects > Digestive system > Gut ...
AGATGTAATATAGTAAAGGATGAGAAAGGCGACTTGGTTGCAGACTCCCACGGTATTGTGGCTAGGTGGAGGAACTATTTCTCCCAGCTATTCAATGTGCATGGGGTTAAGGATGTTGGGCAGACAGAAATACACACAGCAGAACCACTAGTACCTGAGCCAAGTGTCTCTGAGATTGAGCTGGCTATCGACAAGCTAAAAAGTCACAAATCGCCAGGTATTGACCAAATACTGACAGAACTGATCAACGCAGGGTGTAGAACAATTTACTTTGAGATTCATAAACTTATTATTTCTATTTGGAAGAAGGAGAAACTGCCTGAAGAGTGGAAGGAATTGATCATAGTACCTATTCATAAGAAGGGGGATAAAACAGATTGTAATAATTATAGGGGCATATCACTTTTGCCAACCTTCTCAAGAAGGACAGTGCACCATGTAGTAAGTAAGTATATATATATATTACCATTAATTAGAAGAAACGTTTAAAAATATAATAATTAAATGCTACATTTTCAGGCACTAAAATACATTATTTAAAATCTTAGTTTCTATGCTTGTAGATGTTTTGAAATTTATGAGATCTCACGAATTTTTAAAGACAAAGTACGGTAGAACCCGGTTATAATGACAAAGGTTTACGTGACACCTCCTGTGTAGTGTCAGATATTTTGTGGTACCAATTTATTCTTCACTGTTTGACCATAGCATTGTATTACTTTGTTAGAGCAATTCTTGTTTATAACAACGCAAAATATTCAGTCCCTCTCATGGTGTTATAGCCGAGTCTGTATATGTTCGCATTGCATTTAAAAATTCATGTTGTAAATTCTAGTATTTATTGATGATGCCTGTGAAAATTTGTGTGGTAACACAAATTTCAGAATATCAAATGCATAGTTCTTTGTATTTTAATTCGTGTGTTTTAGTGCCTGAATGTGGTAGCATTTATTGATGATATTAAAAACTTTGTTGTTTTTGATGATAGTATATGTGCCAATATTGAAAATTTTTTCGTAGCTTAATTATGAATGCTGTTGCTTGAAATAATACATATATAAGTTATAGAGAAAGGTGATGATAATATGTGTTTGTTTATTAATAAGAATGGGCTCTGATTAATTTGAAATAAATAGCAACGTATGCCATCTGGAAATAGGGGCATAGGGATGACTGAAATTTTAGGGTTGTCCATTGTCACACAATGTTCTGGAGGCTATCTCTGACTTTTGTCTTAAGGTGGAGTGGGGAAAAAAGTAGTCTTAATTTGTGGGTTGGGCCTGAGACTGGCTGTTGCTATTGAGTTTTATCTGAATAGGTTCTCCTCTTTCCACATTTCACCTGAAGACAGAGACAGATCCATTCCACAAAATGTTGTGAATGTTGAATGTGGTTTGATGGAGAGTGTCCAGAATTTCAGTCATGACTCAGACCATATTCTATCAACAGAATCTATGAAAGCAGAAACAGGGGATTTTAAATCATCAATGTAATGGGTCTGACCACTCAGTCTAATTTGAATATGATGGTAATAGTAATAATAATTTGGACCACGCAGGTGTTGTATGGTAATTTATTGCACTGTTGGTAAAGTCATTGACCTGGAAGTTGATGGCTGAGTTCCTGGGGTTTTGTTGCATGAACTTTTGATGCAGCAAAGATATATTATTTGTATCTAGATGTTGATATTAATTTTTAAAATACAGTAGTATGTTATAAACAATAACAATTTGCATAATTATCGTTCCTCTTGTTATATATGTAGTATTATTTCAAGAAATAAGCTGTTTAATTGCTGGTTCATTTTTGTTTCTCGAACTTTCCAAATTTTGAAGTAAGGCGGATGTCATGAAGTGATGGTGTATACTTGTAAAGTGAGGAGTTGGTGTATTTTCTGTATGTTAAGTGGTGTGTAGATAGAAGGTAACAGTATTAATTGAGGTTATTTTGCCAAGTGTATTTTGTTGACAATAAATGATGGCATGTGACAATGTTATGCATGCAGGTGTGAATGTGAGTAGAAGTTTTGTGTAAAATGTTTACAGTGTGTTGATAATTGTGAAGACAGTATGCGGACTTGTACATTTTGTCCTTAATTATATGTTATGTTATCCTTTGCAACCAACCATCATTTGGATATTCACAAGAAGAATTTGTTGGTGTCAGTTTCATACAAGTACAAGCCTCTCTGGTGTACTAATCTCAGTTCAGTGTTCAGCATCTCTTTTTAAATCCACTTCTACTTCTGAAATGCCATCATCCTCTCCAGAAACCTGTTACATGTCTCAGATGTGTAGTAGATAATTAGATTTTCCGTGTATGTTTGTACTTACAACATATGTCCATACTGTAGACAGTATAGAATAGTTGGTATAGTGACTAATCTGCAGGCTGGAAAATCTGTGGTTTGAATCCTGTTCAGGGCAAGAGACTTTTCTCTTCTCCAAAATGTCCATATTGTTTGTGGGGCTAACCCAACTTCACATGAATTGGCTACAGTTGGCTATTTCCTAAGAGGTAAGCTAGCCAGTGTGTGGGACTAACCACTTACCTCTATCTAGTGCCAAGGTTAAGGTTGATTGGAACTATACTTCTGCTGTATGCGTTCATGGCATGTGTAGGGACAACTTTACCGTTTAGATATGTCTGTACCAACTGTGTGAAGTAAACTGTTGTCATCATGGAAGTGTGTAAGTAACTTTCTTGTGAAGTTCCCTGAATGCAGCTTTTCTTGTAATTTTCTGGTTGTAGTTTTGCCGGGAACACTGTATTTTGGTGGAGCTTATGTGCTGCATTTTGACAGTCGCACGGGGCTGGGATGGGCCAGGACCTGTAAGGTTGTTTTTGACAATAGGAGTTATACATTTGTGTGTGTGAAAGTAACATACACATGTAAGGAATAGAAGTGGCTGTTCATTAATTTATGTGGTATTGTGTATGTGAAAAATTTAGTAACCTCAAAACATAAACCTTTAATATATTCACTTTATTATATATATTTCAGTCAACACAACTATATAATAAAAGCATAGGGTAAAGCGACATGTTTCAACTTGGTCATTGTCAGGCTAAGCTAAGAACCATGAAGTTCTTTACAATGTGTCTGTGTGCATTTGGGATCCCAGATGGCTCACAATGTGTGCTGTGATTTGTACCATGTATATAACATGACTTATAACTATTATACTATTGTACTTATACTGGGGTCAAGTATGTGAACAACGGCCCCAGGAAATAGCACGCTAACACACATCACATACTTGACCCCAATATAAGTACAATAGTATAATAGTTATAAGTCATGTTATATACATGGTACGAATCACAGCACACATTGTGAGCCATCTGGGATCCCAAATGCACACAGACACATTGTAAAGAACTTCATGGTTCTTAGCTTAGCCTGACAATGACTAAGTTGAAACATGTCGCTTTACTCTATGCTTTTATTATATAGTTGTGTTGACTGAAATATATATAATAAAGTGAATATGTAGAATCAATACACAACGGGATGACTTTGTTCAAATCTTCAAATAAACCTTTAATGTGAAGAATTTTGCATAGCAGTGTGTATGATACAGTGCATTAAAACCATCAGATAAGTGGTATGGTGTCTTCATGTGGCACAAAAGCAGAGGAGAAACAAATTTTGGAAGTCAGTATGTGGATGTCTGTTGAAAATTAATGTGTTTATATGTTTTATTTTTTTCCATTCGGAACAGGAGTATATATTTCATTGAAATTTGAACAAGTGCTTTTCTTGAACTCTGTTATGCAATCTTACCAATGTACTACTATATACACATGATAATCTCTGTGAACACACATTTCCAACAACATGGTAGTAGTTTTATGAGTCCACCCTGATAGAATGGTGTATCTCTTTGGTGGAACCACATCTTCACTGCTGCCTTGACTTATTATCTTATAAAGAGTGATGTCCTTTCAGGTGTCCCTTCTCTTTTGGTATGATACAGAAGTTACAGAGGGCCAAGAATGTGCTGTGTGGTGGTTGCATCATGGCGGTGATTTACGCTCCTCACTCTGATTATTACATCAACATGATATGGTGAACCATGGACACTATTCATGGTCTCCCACTGTACAGTGCTCCTTGAACATTTTATCAACACAGTTTATATGAGCTTTGGATGCTCTACAATGTCTTCCAGTTGTCATTCAAGTTGTTACCTGCTGCATGTTTCATGTACACATACAGCCGAACAATGAACAGTTCACATGTCTACATGATCATCCCCAGGAGCAACTTTATTGGCCAATGAATGAGAATTGGTGGAACATTTTTTTCAGTCAAACACTGGACACTGTTTATTTGACATGTTATCATATACTGTCATTTTCATGGCTGTAATTGGATATATTTGATGACAGAAAATTGTATCTTAGCGCAGGTGGTTATTTGCACACTTCTCAGTTTGGATGTCTGGTTTTTGAATCCAAGGCTGGCCCATGTGGGGTTTGTAGTGGACAGAGTGGGATGGGAACAGATTTTTCTCCAAGTACTGTAGTTTTCTGCTGTCATGATTCCACTAATCCTTCTCATTCATTCAGTCTTCTATCACCAGTGCAGTATAAACTAGGTAGCTGACAGCATCATTAGATAACATGCCTAGAAACTGAGTGTTAGTGGTGAAAGTATGAAACCATGCAAAGTGTCTCATTGAATGAATGCAGTTTATACTGCTGAGTGAGGTTTTCTCAGAGAAAATTGGAGACATTATTTTACGTGTAATTTAAACACTTGGAGTCCTTCTTGAAAAGCTAATAATCATTCATCTGGCATGAAATTCCTCATCTTGTGTGGAACCTGAAGGTCTGTTGGTGTTCAGAAGAGTCAAACACTGGTGTTTGTCATGAGTCATATGAATCCAATCCATCTCTCACCTAGCTTCTTTAGGATCAAATAGTTCTTGTTTATTTTCCCTTATTCTGTGGCTGAAAACTTGGGCATGTGATTTATGGAATGATTTATGGAAGGTGTCCATTGTGGATGTGTCTGACCTGTTCAGTTTCTGTAAAACCCCAATTACTTTTAGGCATTCTTTAGAAATTAAAAATGAGTACATTGTTTGCAGGTAGTGTCTGTGCCGTGGTATCAGCCTCTGAATTGGTGAACGTTTTTAGTTTTTTTTATGTATTTTTATTGGAGACATTCATTGACAGATGTGGGGAAATTCTGATTTCCATGCATATTCACCCCTAGTAAAGTTTACTTTACCTGTTGGTATGTGGGCTGTGTTAAATTTATATAATAAAGAATTAGTCCAAAATGGTGAAATTTAGTGTGAGATCCTTGTGTAATGTTAGAGTGCTGTTTTAGTTTTCAGCTATATTGAATCCTTTGCTAAAGGCCATAAACTATGAGAGATTTTTGGATTATGAATGTAGCCCTAGTGAAACACAAAGAACACAATTGGAAATTGCATATATTATGGAGTCTTGTTTATTTAAATTTTGTGTGTGTGTGTGTGTATATATATATATATATATATATATATATATGTATATTAACCAAGTCTTCTTCTTATGGCCTCCATTCTTCATTGGCATGGCACAGTCTTGTCATATCTCTATGGCTACTTGGTCACACCAGAGATGTGCAGCCACAACAGAGCATAATTCTAATCATACCTTGCTGAATATGATGTCTTCCTGCTCACTTCAGGTTGTGTACTTGCCTATAGAGTGTTTTGTTGATGTTGTATTTCATACATAAAAATGGAATGTATGAAATGTACAGCAGTTTTTTTTTCTTTTCTTAATTGAAAGTGGTATTTTTACACATCATGATGTATTTGTGTAGCTGCTGCTGTCTCAACACGTGGCAGGTACCTGAATCAGGAGGAGCGTACCAGGAATCCAGGCGAGAGGCCATTGTATCTTCATATTCAGGCAGCCACCAAACAAGCTATTGATTGTAAGAAGGAGCAGTAATTCTATTTTTGGATGCTTTTATGTAAGCTGAAATCACCTACCTGCAGTCTACATGTACCCTACTTTAAAGTTGCAGAATGTATGTGTGTGTGTGTGTGTGTGTGTGTGAATTATTGTGCCATTATTAAATAGGGTACAGACCAGGAAAGGAAGTTTCTCAGCTGGAATGGTTGCTTGACAAATTATGCCTAATGGTGCATTACTATGATTTCATTGAGGCATATTTTTGGGAAGAAAAATTCAGTGACTTCTCAGGTAATTTATTGTTAGATAAAACTTGATGTTAGCGAGTCCAGTACATAATCAGCATGGAATTCCTGATTATGGTCCTAGAGTGACCTTGGTTTCTGGAATCATCCTCTCCCATCATTTCCATAGTAATGTTTGTTGTCAAGTCAGTTTTATATGAAGCTGGTGATGGGAAGTAATCAGGTTGCAAATTTATATGAAATAAAATTATAAGAAGGTAGAGTATTCAGACTTGGAAAGATAAAGTAAAGGAAAATTTGTCTGTATGTATGCCATGAAGGCATCAGTTGGAGGTGAGTGGTCAGTTTCTTACCTTGGCCACTTTTAGCCCCTCAGAGAGATATCCACATACCCATTGAGTAAGAGGCTGGGTGGGTGCACAGGTGGTCTGGATGCTTCAGAAAAGGGAGAGAATTTCTTGTCCCTGCTTGGAATTGAACCATGGTGCCTCATACATACAGCCACTAGTCTAGTCACTACCAACTGTGCTGTCATAGCTCCCAATAGAAAGGAACTGTGTGGAAAATGTTTAGGAAAAAAATTACTGGGAAAGTATTGGTGGGAAATGCAGTAAATTGATTGTTTTGAAGATTATGGAAGTACGAATGTATTTGCTTCAGCTAAAGTGATGTAACTTCTGATTTGGGCAATCAAAACAGCTATTACTAGAATTGTAATTTGATATTACCTTCATGATTTGACCCATGAAGCCTATTCTTTCCACTCCCGATGAGTGTAGATATGGTATCTCAGATTCTTGTATTTTATATCTTCAAGACCTAAAGTAGAATTATTGACAGCTTTGTTTTACTGATATTTAATGCACTTATTAATCTTGTTTTATTGATATTTGTAATTGTTTGCATGTCATTTTTGTGTTACATGTTGTCTATTATATCATATCCTTTTCTTATTTAAACTGTTTTTGGTGGCTGAAGTGTGATGTATACTTTATGCTAGCTCATAATACCAATGATATTGCTCCAGGATGTTTGCTAAGTAACCCCTCGGTTACTTTGCAGTGGCAGTCCAGAAAATAGAAGAAATCATACAGCAACATCAGATGGACCCGCTACCACCACTGGGTCGTCAGAGCAAATTCAAAATAGGACCACCTCAGCAAAATATGCCACCACCATTGATGAGTATTCATGCTACAATGCCTTCCATTGTAAGGACAGTATGCAGTTAACATAACACAAGCATTTCAGTTTCAGTCAATTATGTCACATGTTTTATTTTCTTATTCACATGATTGACCTGTGGCATTCCTGTAGAATATTTTGTTGCTCATTCACTCCCCCATATGCCTTCATGGCTTCTTTACCTTAACACTTTGTAGGAGCAGTGCAACTTGTACTAAGAAGTGGCACAGGAAGAATATTGTTGCAAAACGGACATGGAAGACATGCACATAAAGCAAATTCAAGAAGTTATAATGTCTTTGTACTGTGTGCTTAGAAAAGGTCATTATGTTTTCTGCGCAGTGCAGATCATTACCATTGTCCATTTGCTTACAGAAATGCTGTATTATTTTTTGACTGTCTGAAACTTAAAATCCTTCCACAGCTTTTCCATCTTTCTCATTGTCCCAGTGATATAGTATACAGTTTATTCATTCTTCATAACGTATTTTCCTAAATAATATTATTTTCTTAACTTCACTAGAAGTGCAGACTTAAATCTATAGTAAGCATTTGTATCTTGTATGTGGTGAGATCCCTGTTGTAATTTATTAAATGTAAGTGTAAAAAGGAAACTAATCCAGTGTGATAAAACTGTTTTTCTTAAACTTAAGATAGCAGAAGTTGTTGAGCAATTGCAGTAACTGTGATTGTGGTTGTCTTGTAGAACTTGTCCAGCAGCAGGGTATGTTTAGATCATGAATTTTAATTCGTATTTTCAGGGATCTTGGCTAAATTGCACATTGCTGTGTCATTTATGTATTTCTTGCTTTAATGTGTGGTGTACAGATATTATATTTCAAATCCAAGGTTTTATAATCAAGAGGCTTCAATGTGATACAATTTTCTGGTGGATCTGGATCACTGCTATAGTCACTGTGGACAGCAGTGAAATGTGCAGCAGTTGCTAGCATAGAGATTTGAAAATACACGTAGTACTTGAAGTAAACATGTCCTGGTCTTATGATTCACTTCTTTCCACAGTGTTGTGATAAAACAATGACACTGTTAGAGTACTCGGTGTGCATTATTTGTGATGGTCTTTGAGGGTTTTTGGGTATCAGGTGCTGGCTGGGAAGCACTTACAATAAGATTAACCCTTTGGTGCCTAAAGTCAACCTATAGTTGATGTGAAGTGTGATGCTGAGAATATTGAATGTTGACTAAAGTTGTTGCCAGTAGTGTGCAGAGTAATAATGGTCATGTAAATTGTGTGTCTTTTGTGAGGTACACCGGGTTTTTATTCTGGGTCCAATGGTTAAATATCCTATACCACAGGTGATGCATGCATAGAAATTTGAATAATGTTGTTTATATTTGTTGTATCATCAGAAATCAGTTGAACTGCAGTAAATTCCTATACCTTGTGCGTTCGTCTTTCTCTACACATGTAGGTTTATTGCTAATTTTAGCGCTTCCTTCCCACTTCCCCTCAATTGTCCTGCTTGTATCTTATGATGAACACTTTAAATAAGAAATTACCACATGCATGAAGACAGATGTAATAAATATTGACTGTATGTGTGAGAAATACGAAAGTGATATTAAAATTTGTTTCATAAGTAATTAAAATTATGCAGAAAATAACTTTTTTTTCTCATTTACAGGAGAAAGTTTTGATTGGCCTTGAGCATGCTCCACCAACATTTGATTTGCGAAATAAGTTGATTGGACAGGGAGGAGCTAATCTTCACTACATTCGCAATGAAACAGGAGCAATGGTCACATTACGAGGCAAGGGATCTGGTTTTATAGAACCTACAACAGGTGCCGAGTCCATGGAACCTCTGCATTTGTGTGTGGAGTACGTATGTGTTAATAAGCAGTTGGTTTCAATTTTTTTAAAGAAACAGTAACATCAGTATTGAGGAAGCTCCTCTGTAAAGGAGAGGTTGCTTTTGTCTTGCTTTCCACATATTTTATATTTATTTGTAGATGATTTAATGATGCTGCCAGTTGGGCAAACATGAGAGCATCTACCCTTTTTTATAAGGGGAGGTACACAGAGTTTCTTTAAATGCAGGAATGAGCACTGCAGAACAAGCAGTGTCACCAGTTACTGTGCAGCAATGATGTCTGCTTTACAGTAAGCAGTCCCACAGTCAGAAAAAATCTTTGTGTGATACATGTTCTTCATTTACACTCTGTGAATAGGTTTGTAGATTCTTTGAGCAGGTTTTGCTTTAAGCTGGACACAGTGTATAACATGCATGTGTGTCCAGCATTATTTATGTTCTTAATAGCTGGAATCACATGCAGTCTTTCAGGGAACTTGGTGTGATTAACAGGTTATTAGCAGTTACATGAAGACCAGTGTACCATTGTGATTATATCTTGCCTTTTATGAAATGAGTGCAAGAAGTATAGCAGAGTCAGAGGTGCTGGAGAACAGCTGATGATGAAAACATAATGCATTATGTTGTGTAATATACCATTCTTTGTAGAAAAAAAAATCATGGTTGTTTTGAGACTGCACTGAAGAGTGGTCCATTGCGTGACTGTTGTAGTGCTTTCTTAAAACATGACTTTATGACTTCACTGTACCATTATTACTCATAGGGTGACTAAAAATTTCCTCTGTTTGTAGCAACAGCTCTACAATTAAACATTGATTGGAAGTCTGTTACAAAGATATGGAGTAAACTAATAGTGCATTTTCTGTAAATGTGGAAAGGCAAATTTAAAAAATTGATTCTTATTGTGGTTCTTGAAATTATAAATGTTGCATGAGTTAAATGGGTTCATTCAAATATCTCATTCTGTAGAAAATTATTTACTCCCCCTTCAGATTATTCTTGTGCCTCATCATTCTTACCCTGGCCTATTATGACATGGGAAACCTTGTTTGACAGCCTGTGAAATATACCCATTTTGATATTATATCATGTGGGGCAAATATTGACCCCTTGGCCCCTACCAACAGGTATGCTCATCATACAGTCTGGTGCTCAAAATGCCAAATGTTGTGTTAAGGTGATGGTCTTTAATGGTCTTCCTTATGCAGATCTCATTTAAATTCTGGTCTTCTTTAACTTCCATCAGGCATTTAATTCTGGTGCCAAAGAGTTCGCAGCATGCAGGGAATCGTAAGTTGTGAACCATACTGTGCATCTCGCAATGTGCATGATGCATTTTGTTCATGCTGTGCTCTTGAGGACATCAGTGAATATAGCGGATTAATCATGAGTCCAAATTCCTGTGTTGATCACTAGAACGTGTGTGTGTGTGTGATTATGGTACAATATCAACACACATGCAATTTTGCTAAATGGAATACTACTGCAGTCAGCAACTTCTTGAGAGCTTGTGCTGGTCAAATTTGGGTCAGTGGACTGTGCCAGATATGATCGAAAAACCATTTAACTGAAATGAAATATTATGTATAATGTGTGCAACACTGACATACAGCAATAACTTAACCCCATATAGAACACATATTTGTGACTGCTAAGACTGTCAGACTTTTGGGTATTACAAAATCCAAATTTTGTCATATGGACTATAGTTTCGATAGTAATTTGGAGGTGTGACTTTTAGAAACCATCATGTAAATTGTATCCAACGTATAACTGTCACAAAGGCTCATTTTATGTTAAACATAGTACATAAAATAAGGATAGTACACAAAATAAGGAATAGCAAAATTTAGCTTGAAAGCCAAAATGCATGTTAGTGGCCCAGATAGTCAGTCCTGGAGCCAGAACATTTTGTATATAACAAATAGTCATGTCAGTATATGGTTGTAGTTCCACAAATGTTAACTACTTTAACAATGCTTTTACACCTGCAATGGGTATGTATCATTGAATTGGAGGATGATTGTGAGTGATCATTTGAGAAGGAGGTAGGAGGACAGTCCAAAGTAAGATCCTAAATTTTTCTTTCAGACTGTATCTGAGAAGTCCATATCCATTGTCTTGATTTTACTAAAATTGTTACATGGATATACTATGACTGCTATCTCGATTTCATGATGAGAAATATGAGACGCTGTTTACTCATTTGTCCTTTTGAAAGATAAAGGACAAATGTAGAGGATTTTGTTAGTGGAACTGATATTAAAGGTAAAGTTGCCCCCTGTGCATGACATGAAGAAATGTGGGGGAATGGAAGTATGGCATCACTCTATCTTAAATTTGATGCTAGTGGTCAGCTTCATGGCCTAACCACTTTACCCCACAAGAAGGGCCCCCCGGTATGCACTGAAGAAGAGGTTTGTTGGGCCTGCCAGTCAGGACATTCTGGAAGAGAAAAAAATGTTGCCCCTGCCAGAAATCACACCACAGATCCTTTGCAGTCCAGCTCATAGACTAGTAACTGTACCAATTACACTATCCCAGATCCGTACAGAAATGGTATTTATGTGTGTGTGTGTATATATATATATATATATATATAATTTCAGGCATTCTAAGTTTGAAGGTCTGCAGGCTGCACAGCAATTGGCTCTTAATTTAATAGAAACAATGCAGCAAGAATTTGCTCAGTTCCAACAACAGCAGCAACACCAGCAGCAGCAGCAACAACAACAACAACAGCAACAGCATCAAAATCAACAGATAAACAACCTTGCTCTGCAGCAAGGTTAGTATTATGTAACTGTTCATTAGTATTGAAAGATAATTCTTATTGTGTGCGTGTTCATTCTTGAAGAGAATTTGTCCTGTTGTGAGTTTTATTGGAGTACAAAGTGAATGATTCTGTGTGGGAAGTTGTTGAAACTTTTTCAATTTTAAGACAATGTAGACTGTGGTCTGTAAAGGCTGTATCATATGACAGCTGAAATACAGAAGTCTGTACTTTCAGTTCAATGCAGTATGATTTCAATTTGAAAGTGTTTCACTTGGAGGAACTGTAAGACCATTTTTTTTATCCATTTTATGTAATTGATAACTAAGTTACACCTCTGGTTTGGCCCCACCTTACTTTACTTTGAGATGTTATACGTCACTAGTGAGAAGTCATGTTTTACTGGATGTGGATGTGACTGTGCTAGGAAGTCAACATTACATCATGTTTGGTAGTTCTAAATCTCATTAGTATAGTGCTTTGACACTGGTAATGATTGTACTGAATATTTCGTCGTCATTCGTCTGTACACAAACTTGTAAGTGCTTTGTGGGTTATGTTACTCTTTCTTCTTTTCTTTTTGTGAAAAGTTGAGTTACTTACAAAGTAACATGGAACAAGACCAGGCATGCAGAGCCCTGTAGCTTCTGATGCTGTATGTTAATATGAAGTTTTTGTTGTAACTGATGGACTGTTGCCCCACCAAAGGTATCCCTGCTATGATGTAGTGAAGGGGTTTGCATGGTCAAATGACCATGAGAACTATGCTGGTGGTAGTGTTAACTACTGATATGGCCTCCCATGCCAGACAGGTTAAAGGTGATGACCCATACTGCAAGGGATACTGTGGTCCTCCAGGTTGGGGTTTTGGTGTGGGGCTCACGAACACACTTAAAAAAAAATCACTAATCGCGAAACCTCAAAAGAGATAAAGCCAGGCAGTTTATTAGACGAAGACAAGAAGAGTATGAAGGTAAACGAATTACAACTCAGCTAAAGGATTTGTTTGTAGGTACTTGGAATGTATTAAGAAAATAATCTGCAAAGAAACTCCTTTGTACCAAACTAGGAGGAAATGGAGATAGAAGGAGAGGAAGGTGGAAGTTGAGGTGGTGTGACACGTTAGAGGAGGACATTGCATGGGTTGGGTGTAGAAATTGCGGAAAATAATACACAGTCAGGAGAGAAGTGGTGGGAAGCTCATTGAGGAGGTCAAGACCCACCCAGAGGATACAGAGCCAATGGGAGAAGAAGGTGGACTGTTGTATATTGAGAAGATAACAGCTGCATGGAACTAAATTTGTTACTGATTTTTTAAATGAAAAATTAATTTTCTCAGGGTTTTGTACATTGCCAAAGATGTTTTCTCTAAGTAGAAACATCATGGCTGTTACATTTGTTTCACGTGAGTCCCCTGTTACCAAATTGAGGGCTGCTTTTTGAATTGTCGCTATAGTGTAGTGGTGTGTCATTGCACAGACATTAATGTAATGTGTTAAATGGTTTCAGATGTAAAATATCTCATGTTTTGTTCATAAAATATGAACATAATAATAAGATATTTAGTCATGTTTCCAGCTCAGTTCCAAACTGTGAGTGTAGGAGGTTTGGCTCAGCCTGGACTGGTGACACTGCAACATCATCAGCCTCTACAACCACAAGGTATTCATTATGCAACTTAATCATGAAGCTCACCAATCATGTCTGTTTAGTGCTGGGTTTAAGAATGAATGGAGGGACAGTTTCACTCCCCCATATGCCTTCATGGCTCCTTTACTTTAACACTTTGTAGGAGCAGTGCAACTTGTACTAAGAAGTGGCACAGGAAGAATATTGTTGCAAAACAGACATGGAAGACATGCACATAAAGCAGATTCAGAAGTTGTAATGTCTTTGTACTGTGTGCTTAGAAAAGGTCGTTATGTTTTCTGTGCAGTGCAAATCATTATCATTGTCCATTTGCTTACAGAAATGCTGTATTATTTTTTGACTGTCTGAAACTTAAAATCCTTCCACAGCTTTTCCGTCTTTCTCAGTGTCCCAGTGATATAGTATACAGTTTATTCATTCTTCATAAGGCATTTTCCTAAATAATCTTATTTTCTTAACTTCACTAGAAGTGCAGACTTAAATCTATGGTAAGCATTTGTATCTTGTATGTGGTGAGATCCCTGTTGTAATTTATTAAATGTAAGTGTAAAAAAGGAAACTAATCCAGTGTGATAAAACTGTTTTTCTTAAACTTAAGATAGCAGAATTTGTTGAGCAATTGCAGTAACTGTGATTGTGGTTGTCTTGTAGAACTTGTCCAGCAGCAGGGTGCTATTCCTGGATTAGTGGCAACATCCATATCACTTCCAGTTGTTTCTAGTGTACCTGCAGTGTTCACCAATCAGATGCCACAGCAGCCAGGTAATAAACTGTTACTAATAGAAAGACAGGGTCTTAAAATTATGATATCTAGAATTATGGTTTCATTCCTCTTAGGGGCAAGGGATATCTCTGTCATACCAACTGTCCAAACTAACTTTGGGGCCCACCCAGCCTTCTGTTCAGTGGGTACTGGATGTTCTTTATCCAGGAGTAAAGCAGTCATGGTGTGGAGCTGGTTGACTCCATATCTGCCGTTAGGACATATATAGGGACCACTTTTCCTTATGTGTCAGAGTTTATTGTAATATAAATCAGTGTTAAAGCAGAGTCAGTGAAGAATGAAATGACCCAGAAAAAGAGGAAAAGTTGTAAGAAAAATAATTGGATACTAGAGAAAATTATTGCTTCTTTGTGGGTTTAAGATGACCATCAGATTTCAGGTGAAATTGTATCCTACAGAGACCTGTGCTATTGTGTCTCTCTGAGCACATACAACAACTTGAGAGATGCTGATTTGGATCTCCTTGAAATCTGATGCAGAAGAGTTTTGTGAAAAATTGTCAAGCTATTTCATTTCTTAATGAGATTTTAGTATCACTGCTTCGTACATGCAGAGAGCACTGGCAGCACTTCCCTTTACATGTGCAGTTTATGTCTTAACAGGAACTCCTGCAAATCAGGAAAGCAGAATTGGACCTTGTGTTACTTAAATTCTTTGTGCCAAAAATAGAAATCTGGTGATTCATATAGTCTTATAATTTCTTCATGTCCTAGCGATAGCAGCACATCTGAGCGTAATATGAGTGGCATACGTTTCAGCACTGTTGCTAGGATTTTGCAGGGTGTGAACACGCTATAATAGTTAACCTCTGTTCATGTTTTCTGTTTAACATATCAAAGTAGGTTACATAAATGTGTCTTATACTGAGTGAAATATACAAATTGTACAAGTACCCATTGTGTTTGGCATGTGTTGGACTTGGTTTGTCATCCAAAGTGAATAACATAGAGTGGGGATGTTTGTGTAAAATGTGCTGAGGAGAATACTTTGAAGTGTACATGACACTACCATGACTTATTTGAGAGTAATAAAATTTTTTGTGGTAATAGAACTTTAACCTTTTGGTGTCGGAATTATTTTTTAAATTTTAGCACACCCTGTATATAAAATGTGAATAATACAGGAAGCAAATACGTTAGAATTATGAAACAAACTGCACTTTGAGGAGGAAAAAACAGAGAGTATATACCATGTTTAAAATATTCAGTATCTATATTTGTTGAATAAATATATAAAATGCAACTTTAGAGGTTAGCGGTGTGGTACGACCACTATAGTTGACATTAGGCATCAAAAGGTTAAACTGTGCGCTGATGTTGTTAATCTGTTGGGTGGAAACATGCCTTCTGTAAAGCAAAATAAAAAGTTTTATTGGTCACTAGTAAGGAGATTGGTATAGAAGTAAATGCAGAGAAGCTGTTCATATCTTGTGAAAGAATGCAGGTCATAATCACAGCTATAAGATAGGCAATAAATTCTTTTGAAGGTGCAGCAAAGTTCATATATTTTGGAATGACACCAACAGATCAGAATTGCATGCGTGAAGAAATTTAGACCGGATTAAAAGCATGGAATGCGTGCTGCCATTAGATCTAGAATCTTTGGTCTTCTCATTTGCTATCTGAAAATATGAAGATTAAAATATAGTTTTGACTGTTGTTATATATTGGTGTGAAACTTAGTCTCTAAGGGAATAACATATGCTGAGGGTGTTACTTGGGCCCAAGAGGGAGGAAATAACAGGAGTTGGAGAAAACTGCTTTATGTGGAGCTGCATAATGTGTACCACCAAATATTACTCAGGTGATCATATCAAGGTGAGTAAGTGGGCAGGGCATGTGGCATATATGGGGAAGAAGAGAAATGAATAGAGAGTTTTGGTGGGGAAACTTGAAGCAAACAGACCATTTGCAAGGTCTAGACCTAGATATAAGGATAATATTAAGATGGATATTAGGGAAATGGTGGGAGAGTATGGACTGGTTTGGTCTGGCCCAGCAGAGTGACGAGTCTTGGGCTGCCATAAACACTGTAATGTAGCTTTGGGTTCCGTAAAATGCAGTAAATTTCTTGTCTGGCTTAGGAACTATTGGCTTCAGAAACTGGCATCTGCTTCATGGAGTTTAGTTGGTTGGTTGTTTAGCTTATTTAGTTAGGTCATCAAACTGGAAAAAAATATGCAGTATGTGTGGGTGGAAGTAAAAATCTCTGACAGTCATGAAGAATCTGTTGGGCATTGAATTTTGTAGCAACAGTAATAAACTGTCATAGCCAAAGATATGAAGTTTTATATGGAGCTAAATTATCATTATGCCTGGAAATCTTGTGGATACTTTTTTTGTTGGTTTATTGTGAAACAAAGGTTATTTTGGATAATGTGCAGGTAGTGGTAAGTGGTATCTACAGGAAGTTGCAAACAGAAATGGATAATAAATCATATAATCCCTTTAGCCTCTATATGGATTTGATCATCTGAAAGAAAGTAGTCATTATGAGTTGTTAACAAAATCCCTTGTTGTCAATTTATCCCCATAGTTGCACAGCTGACTGGCCCTCCACCACTTTTGGGTGTTCCACCTCCTCACCTAACACAGCAACACCAGCAGCTGTTGCAGCAACATCAACAGCAGCAACAGCAACAGCAGCAACAACAGCACCTATTGGCACAACAGCAGCATTTACAGCAGCAGGTTCAACTTCCACCTCCAGGACTCCACATACCAACACACCAAGGACCCTTGGTACCTCCACAGCAGCCAGTGTCCCATCAGCAACAACATATGCAGGTAGTTTAGGATTTGGAACACAAAAAATACACCTTCAGTATACAGTCAGCCCACTGTATCTGTTGCCTTCCTAGTTATGTATATCAGTCTGCTGTTTAACACCATTATTTTAATACGTATTTTTGGTCCATATATTGGTCATCTTGTCACCACCAATCACGTGTAGTATGTCATTTCCTGTTGTTCAATGGCACTGGTGTACAGGGACAATGCTAAGGAGGTTCTCAAACCAGTACTTTGCTGATTTGTATTTTGCATTACTCTATTGTTGTTTTACTGTGGGTAATTTCACCTTTCAAGGAGTAAATTTGTGTACACAGCATGTTTTCAAATAAATACATTTTTTTTATTTATACAAAAAGTGAGTTTATTGCTGTAGTTTGTGACTTCCGTGGAAAGAATTATCAGTACAATGAAATGTAATTTGTGGCTGTGTGTGGGGTTTTCCCTTATACATTGCATTTTTTTAAATGAAACTCTTATACCCACTGTACCAATATGATTCACTTATCAGAATTTACTGACCCATATACATTCTGCTTCATGTAAGTATTTTAAGGAAACATTGAAAGATAAACTAGGAGGTGGGAGATGTGGAAAAGATAAATATGATCATGATTATGATATAATGGAACCATATTAGCATATCTCGTAGAGTGACTAATTCTACTGGGTGGACAACTTGTGTATCATGGTTTGATTCATATCGGGAACAAGAGCTTTTCTTCTCTAAATCCTCTAGACTGATTATGGGGCCTTCCCATCCTTGCATTTGGTGGGTGCCAGTGGTTTCCTACCCCATGGATAAAGCAACCAGGGCATGAAACTGATAACTTTTCCACTAATGCTGAGGTTAGGAATGCATGGAGATATACCTCCACTCCCCAATGTGTCTTAATGGCATACAGAGTGACATGATGTGATATGTGATTATTGACAGGCTGTGCTGCAACAACAGCAACTGCAGCACCAACAACAGCTTCAGCAGCAACAGCAGATTCATCATCAACAAATACAGTCACAAGTGTTACTTCAACAGCCACCACCTGGTATTCCAGTACAAGGGCAGCCACCACCACAGAATGCTTTAACATCATTGCCACAGCAGCTAGTGGCACCACCTGGAATGGTGGTGGTGAGCCAGTCAGGGGCAGTGGGGACAAATGCTGTTGTCACCTCCCAACCTCAGCAACCACCACTAGTTCAGCAGCCTCAGCCCCCCATCCCACCAGGTGCATTAATATCTTATACTTAGCACTGTATCTGAAAACATTTGTTCTGATAGAAAGTGTAAATCTTCTGGGATGTTACACAGTGTCATTGGGTAATTACTGTCCAATGTTTTGAAGGTTCATAATGCCTTCATCTTCTGGGTTGACCAGTCCAAGAAGCGGCTTGGACTTCTTGGCATTGAAGGCGACGACCCTATGAGTCTGAGAAATGCTAGAAACTATTTACCAAGTGGCAGTGTAACAATGTAGAAAACTGGAATCTTCAGCAACAGAGCTGCAAGAATCCCTACTCTCACACCTGTTATGACATTTCTTTTTGTCAGATGAGTAGTGGCATAATACCCCAATCACATGTGTACTGTTTGGATATACATTTTTATTCAAAAACAGAGTATCATGGTTGTGTTGACAGCAAGCATATGTGAAGTCTTACAATTCTTCACATCATTAGTCTTTGTTTTTGAACTTGTGATCTGATTCAAAATTAGTCAGTACTAAATATCACATCTGTTATGCTCTGGCATATCAAATGGTTTGGAAATGCAATGTGCAGGTAATAGTGCACAGTCATAGCAAAAAGGAAAGCAATCCTCATTCATGATAATCCATCAGTTATGTCTCAAATAATTACTGGAAAAATGATAGTGATAGCAGCTTTGTTTTAATGTGAAAAATGATAAGTGAGATTTCATGGAAAACAAAAGAGAAACAAGATGTTTGTTCATTCATTCCATTGGCATGTGCAGAATGCGACGATTCCTTGTCATTCTCAGGAGCTTCTTCCATTCCTCTCTGTTATATATCCTTTCCTTCCACCCTTTTCCACCAACTAGTCTTCCATCTTCCCTCACTTCATCGTGCCATCTATTTCTTGGTCTACCTCTCAGCCTTGTTGCTTCCAAATTCATATATAATACTTTTTTGAGAATTCTGTTTTCTTCAATTCTCTGTACATGCCCAAACCAACGTAATTTATTTAACCTTATTTTTTCTGTTATAGTGGGTTTTTTAACCATTGCATAAATTTCTTTATTGGTTAATATTCTCCAATTTTCTTTTTCATTGTCATGTACTGGGCCCAAAATTCTTCTATACACTTTCTCTCTCTCTCTCTCTCGCTTAAAGTTTTCCATCTCGAAGTGTTGCCACATACAATTAAAATACTACACGTCAGTCATTAACACAATATTTTATTCATATACAACCGTATATATACCTTTGTATATGAATAAAATGTTGTGTTAATGACTGACATGTAGTATTTTAATTCTATACACTTTCCTTTCAAAAGACCGCCTCTGTGGTCTAGTGGTCAGAGTTTCTGGCTACAGATACAGAGGTCCCGGGTTCGATCCCCGGCGCTGCCAGATTTTCTGAGTAGTAGTGGGTCTGGAACGGGGTCCACTCAGCCT
>Ga0123354_10004469_pt1 | contig 19823 bp, 16 predicted proteins | sample TergutLab28metaG_2_FD_97872 | JGI IMG/M metagenome (GOLD analysis project Ga0123354, IMG submission 97872) | Labiotermes labralis P4 segment gut microbial communities from Petit-Saut dam, French Guiana - Lab288 P4 | ecosystem: Host-associated > Arthropoda: Insects > Digestive system > Gut ...
CCACTTGCGATTGTTCCGGTTCGAGTGGTTGTTGTTGAATTGAAAACAGGTTATGAAGAAAAAAATCTTAGTGCTTTGCACAGGCAACAGTTGCCGCAGCCAAATAGCAGAAGGATATTTGCGTCATTTCGCAGGCAACAAAGCCGAAATATATAGCGCAGGCATAGAAACGCACGGCGTTAATCCGCGTGCCATTGAAACAATGAAAGAAGATGGTATTGATATTTCAAAACACACCTCAAACAATGTAGAAGAATATCGAAACATTGATTTTGACTACGTGATTACTGTGTGCGACAATGCAAATGAACGCTGTCCTATTTTTCCAAACAAAGCAATAAAATTACACCAAAACTTTCCCGACCCTGCCAAAGCACAGGGAACGGAAAGCGAAATCAAAACGGAATTTCTCCAAGTACGCGATATGATAAAAACGTATTGTATAGATTTTGTAAATCACTTTATTAATAAATAAAATTAATGATACGAAAAGTTCAACTTTCTGATGCAGAGAATATAATAAATATTTATAATTACTATATTGAAAATACAACTATTTCTTTTGAAACTATGAAAATTGATGTGAATGAAGAAATGCGAAGAATAAAAAAAAATCAAAAAATGAATGGCTGTAACAATATTTAACTATTATTTATTTGGTATTCTGAATATTATTTCTTTTCTTTGTAGCCTCAATATTTTTAGAATATAAACTTAAAGAGATTTTCATGTTAGACAAAACACTTGTTATCCTTAAACCTTCCGCAGTTCAGAGAGGACTAATAGGCGAAATTATCAGTCGTTTTGAAAGGAAAGGTTTAATTCTCACCGGATTGAAAATGGTCTGGTTAAGCGATGAAATATTAAATGAACACTACGCACATTTGAAAAACCTGCCTTATTTTCAAGGGATAAAAGATTCAATGAAGGTATGTCCGGTAGTTGTGTGTTGTTGGAAAGGAAAAGATGCTGTTATGGTTGTTCGGTCGCTCACAGGAGCAACCAACAGTCGAGAAGCGTTGCCGGGAACAATTAGAGGCGATTACAGCATGAGTATGCGTGAAAACATTCTTCACGCATCCGATTCTATGGAAACGGCTGTCGAGGAATTGCAACGCTTTTTTAAGGACAGTGAATTGTTTGATTATAATATGAGTTTGATTTCAAATTTGTATGCTAATAATGAAATCTAATTTTATGAAAAAAAAAGATTAAAGATGATACAAATTAAAAAATCTCTTATAAGAATCTGCTCTACTATTCTCCTTTTTTCCCCATTTAGCGTTATGCATGCGCAGATTCGAAACAATCAAAGTGTAACTCCCGAAGAAATAAGTAAATTAAATACAACTCGCAAGTTAGTAGCCGATAAGGTTACCACCAAAATGCAAACCGCCGCTATCGATTCTGTTCAGTTGCAATATAAACTGGATGAAGAAGATGATATGTCGCCTGCCGATGAATTGTATGAAGGAATATGGAACGAACAATACTTAAAAGTTTATGCCGGCGTCACCATTCCGGATACTTTCCGAATAGACCTTTCGAGTTTTGTCATGCCGGTTAAAGGGAAAATAACATCCCCTTTCGGACCTCGCCGGAGAAGATTTCATTATGGAACCGATATAAAATTACAAACTGGAGATACCGTTTACGCCGCTTTTGAAGGAAAAGTGCGAGTGAAACAATACGAAAGAAGAGGTTACGGGTATTATTTAGTGCTTCGCCATCCCAATGGATTAGAAACAGTTTACGGACATTTATCCCAATTTTTAGTTGATGAAGGAGAAACTGTTTATGCCGGTCAACCGATTGCTTTAGGCGGAAGTACAGGACGTTCCACCGGTTCGCATTTGCATTTCGAATGCCGCTTTCTGGGGCAAGCGATCGATCCGACCGATATTGTTGACTTCGATAATTTTTGTACGTATGATGATTCCTACGTTTTTCATAAATCGGATATTAACGCTGTAAGCGAGCATAACAGTAACTATGCGCAATACAATAAATATACTACCGAAAAACGATCCGTTACTTACCACCGCATACGTTCAGGCGACACTTTGGCGAGAATAGCGCAATTGCACCGTGTGTCGGTTAAACAGATTTGCCGGCTAAATGGTCTTCAGCCTTATTCCAAACTGAAAGTCGGAAAAGTTCTTCGCTGTTCCTGATTCTTCGCTACGGTCTCTTGAAACGGAGAAGTGTTGCTTAGTAACTGAATATTTTTATTCATGAATCAACCGTTAGCGGAACGAATGCGTCCTTCATCTTTGGATGATTATGCCGGTCAAAAGCAATTGGTCGGAAAAGGTAGCGTACTTCGCAAAATGATTGATTCGGGAAATGTACCTTCTTTCATCCTTTGGGGTCCGCCGGGCGTAGGAAAAACAACTTTAGCCAGAATAATATCCAAACAATTGGATATTCCTTTTTATACCTTAAGCGCCATCAATTCCGGAGTAAAAGATGTACGGGAAGTGATTGAAAAAGCGAAATCAACGGTTTTTTTTAACAACAAACGTCCCATACTTTTTATTGATGAAATCCACCGGTTCAGTAAATCCCAACAAGATTCCCTGCTTGCAGCCGTCGAAAACGGTACGATTACTTTAATTGGAGCTACTACCGAAAATCCTTCGTTCGAAGTGATTAGCCCGTTGCTATCCCGTTGTCAGGTATATGTATTGAAAAGTCTGAATGAACAGGATTTGTTAGCTTTGATGCATAAGGCTTTGAATGAAGATATCGAATTAAAAAAGAAATCGGTGAAAATTTTGGAGACTGCCGCCTTGATGCGTTTTTCCGGAGGCGATGCTCGAAAATTATTGAATATTTTGGAGCTGGTTATTGATGCCGACGACGGTTCGGATAATCCGGATGGAACGATTCTTATCACCGATACCAAAGTGATTGATCGTTTGCAGGAAAATCCGGTAGCATACGACAAAGGGGGTGAAATGCACTACGATATTATTTCGGCTTTTATCAAATCCATTCGCGGAAGCGACCCCGACGGCGCTATTTATTGGTTGGCGCGGATGGTTGCCGGAGGCGAAGACCCTAAATTTATCGCCCGTCGTTTAGTCATTTCCGCTTCCGAAGATATTGGTCTGGCAAATCCGAATGCTTTATTGTTGGCAAATGCCTGCTTCGACGCTTTAACTAAAATCGGATGGCCTGAAGGTCGAATTATCTTAGCCGAAACGACGGTTTATTTAGCCACAAGCCCTAAAAGTAATTCTGCTTATATGGCTATAGAGAACGCTTTGGGAGAAGTGAGCCAATCGGGAAATCTTCCCGTTCCGCTTCATTTACGAAATGCTCCTACTCAATTGATGAAAAATTTGAACTACCACAAAGGGTATAAATACGCCCATAACTATGAGGGGAATTATGTTAAGCAGGATTATCTTCCGGAAGAAATAAAAGATAAACAATTTTGGTTTTCCCAAAATAATCCGCAAGAATTGAAAATACAGGAATTTCTACGGAAATTGAAAGAGTAGGTAATGGCTGTTGCTCTCAACTCTTTTCCAACGCAAGCAATTGTATTTTTATGTCCAAACCGCTTGAGTATCCGCCAAGACCACCATTTGCAGCGATGACGCGGTGACAGGGAATAATAATCGCAATTGGATTTTTACCATTTGCCGACCCGACGGCTCGGCAGGCTTTCGGATTCCGGATTGCTTTCGCTAATTGCGCATAGCTGATGGTTCGACCATAAGGAATTTCCTGCAACTGTTTCCATACGGTTTGTTGGAAAGTCGTTCCTCCTTGTGGCGACAACGGCAAATCGAATTTCCGGCGTTTACCTGCAAAGTACTCGTCCAATTGTTTACAGGTTTCTACAATTAAAGGATTTGCAGAAGTTTGCATTTTAACAGGTTCGTTCCTGAGAATATTTACTTCAGTGATTGCTCGGTCATTGATTATTATTTCCAAAACACCGACAGGCGATTTGTAATGATGGATATTCATAGTTTTATAATTCATGATTCTTTTACCTTTTTTTGATAATACCGCCATCGTTCAATAACTTTCTGGACGTAATCATTGGTTTCTGACCCTCTGAAATATCCGGACTTACATACCGGATCGTTGTAATATTCCGGCAGATTTTTCAGCTTTAGGTATTTTTCCACATCTTCCCAATCATCGGGATTTTTTCCATATTTTTTGGCTAAAGACTGCGCATCTTGTATATGTCCGGGTCCGGAATTATATGCGGCGACAATGAACATGATTCGTTCTTCAGGGTCTTTAACGGAAGCAAACATTTGATTCAGCCGTTTAATGAATCCAACAGCAGCTTTGATATTCTTTTCCGGATTTTGGATTTGATCGACAGGTAGCCCAAACGCCGCTGCCGTTTTAGGCATTAAACCCATAAGCCCTGCGGCGCTCGACCATGAAACGCGGTCGGTGAGAAATCGGGATTCTTGGTATGAAATGGAAGCAAGCAAGCGCCAATCCCAATCGATTTCCTTGGCATATTTTTTAAAGAAAGTATCGTATGCCGAGATTTGATGGTAATTGATGGTTGTTATCGATTCATCGCCAGGCATCTTGCTCATCTCAAAATAACGCTTATTGATTCGTTGGTATTGCGGATTATTTTGATTTTTCTCAAACCAGCTATTGATTGTATCAGCTAATCCGGCATTTTCTTTTCGAACCGCCCAGGAAGAGCGTTGTTGATGACCGACTAATAATGAGATATTAATGTTACTATAATACGTTTTATTGAGCTTTGCTATGTCGTTGTCGCTAATGGTATAGGAAATTTCGCCTTTAGAAACCATTTCAATCAAATCCTCGACCGTAACCGTATCTTTTTCAATTGTTCGGATGTGAATACCACCTCCCAATTCATCGTTGAGGTTTTTTAACCGATGGTAGTATTTGCTGTCGTGAATAACCCATACATCTTTTCCAATCAAGCCGGTAACATCTTTTATAAGGCTATCTCTTTTATCGGCTCGCTGAACTAAAACCTGCTCATTAATCACTTCACGTCCGCAGTACAGTAATTGATTTTTCCCTTCATTGGTTACGGGAATATTGTAAGCAATCAGGTCGCCTTCGCCATTAAGCAACATTTCCGTAAGTTTTGTCTCGTTTTCGGCTAAATGAATGTTGACTTTTAGGTTAAGACTTTCGGCAAAGTCACTTAACAATTCATATTCATATCCTTTAGGTTCGCCTTTATATATAAAATAGGACATGGAACCGGACAATGTCAGAACATTAATTTCTCCCGACTGAACGATTCGATGAAAATCATCAGTCGAATTTGATTTATTGACATGACAGGAGGATAATGTAAAAAGAAACAATGAAAAAAGGAAGAGAGCAATATGCCCGTCGTAGCGAGCGTAGCGAAGCAAGGGTCTTGAGTGACTTTGTGTTTTTTTCATCAACGGTTTCAATTCAATAAATGCCATACATTAAACAATCCAGTAAAATAGGAATATTATCCGGCTTTACACCCGCCTGCAATAAATCGGGAATGTCGGCATTGAATGATTCAAGAAACTTATCAAAGGAGTTATCTTGTGCGCTTAGCGCTTGTTGATAGAAATTTAGCGCTTCTTTGTTGCTTCCCGCCGCTAAACACACATGACCGGCGTTGAGGTAGTCGATAGCGTTAGGGCTATTTTCAATAATTTTAGTATAATAATCCATTGCTTCTTTGTATTTTCCGGTAAGGAATGAGCACCAGGCGATTGGTCGCCATGCTTTTTCTTTGTTATTAGTTAAATATTCTACTTTAAAATAACATTTCAGCGCTTCGGCATAATTTTTTAACTCCAAATAACAATGACCGATATAGAGTTGAATGGATAAATTATCGGGACTCAGCGTAGCGGCTTTCCGGTAATATTCCAATGCGTTTTGAGGTTGTTTCAATGCCCGGTAACAATGCGCCAGTTTTTTAATTGTCCACGAATGATTGGCATTTAGTAATTCTGCTTTCATATAAACGGAAACGGCTTCTTTCAGATATCCAAGCATTTGAAAGCAATAGCCTTTTTTCTGTAGAATCGTTTCGTCGTTGGGGTTATCTTGCAGCAATCGATCAAAAATTTCTGCAGCTTCTGTAAAATGATTTTTCTGAAAATAATATTCCCCGATTTTCGTTAAACTTTCTCTGTCGGAAATAAATCGGGCAATGGCAGGTACATTGTAAAATTCGGGTTTTATTTCAAAAATATCGTCGAAATCATTACGGCGGAAAAATAATTTATAAAAACGGTATAAATCCTGAATATACAGACGCGCTGCCGGATGAATCTTATCGGAAGGATTGTCGGGTAGTTCTTCTTGCAACAACTCCTTAATAGAAGAAGCGTCGGAGGAAAACCGCCCCTTCATCATCTCTCTATAATTATCGGGCATTTGAGAGATGCTGAAATAAAAAGAATATTTGTCTGAATTGCACAACAAATTGGATTTTAACAAAATCTTTACAAATTCCGAAATCGGTAGGTTTTCTATTGTTGGAGAATTTGAATTAAAAGGGACAAACCAATGGTGTATGTTATTAAAGAAAGGAAAGTTTTTTAAATGAATGAAAGACGAAAGCATGACATCGGCTCCTTCCAGTTGCAGTTCGGTAAATTCTTGTAAGCGGTCGCTCAAGCCGGATTCATCTATCAAGTTTTGCCATTCGGGATTTTTTTCATCAAATCCTGTTTCGCCGAATAATTCATCCCATTGGATTTTATTATTCAATTTCGGACTGATTTTTATCATGCCGGGAATAATTTCATCATGTATGATTCGGGTGATTTTTTCGGTGTCCTTGCTTAAGATAAAATGCTGGATAATGTAACGGGTATCCTTGATAAACCGTTTTTGTTCGGACAAATGTTGCAAACGATTGTTAATACCCGGATAAAGATATAGTCGTTTATCATAGCGACGCAAAAATAAAAGTAATCCTGTCAAAGCCCTCTGACGAAGTTCCTCTTCTTCATTTTCGCAAGTATCCAATAGAACATCCACTTTTCGTTCGTCGAATAGATCTTCTAAATTAAGTGATATTGCTGAAATAATCAAACACTGCGAAGAGAGCGGATAAAGTTTGTTGTTCAAGACTTGCAACCATTGGTTTTGTTCATCGGATTTCCAGAGGTTGCTTAGCCAAATCTTGCGGAACAGTTTATTTTCAAATTGTTCCCGTTGCTCGTCCATGTTTAGCAAGTTTTCCTTTTTCTCTTCTCCTTCTTCCAATAAATCAAGCAGCGTGATTTTCCCTGACCAGTCGTTCATTGCTTCAATCAACTGTTCCGATGATTCCGGAACATGAAAAGCAATCGATTTACGGTTTTCATAAGGGTACGACCAAAGCTGAGACGTTTTGATTTCTACAATCGCTTGGTCTGTCAATTGGTAAATCAAACGAAGTAAATCCGTATAAATTTTTTCTTGCTTTGGGTCGTTGACGCCTTCGGATAAATAAAGCAACATTCTTTTATAATTTTCCTCCCATTCGGCGAGATTTTCTTTTATCTGCCAATTGGGTAGATTATTCAAAAGAGCATTTATTCCGTCAAATACTTCCTTAAGCCGTTTTTGTTCTAATGCTTCGGTTATTTTTTGAAAGATGGATTTTAACTCTTGCTTGTTCATATTTTATTCATTAGTCAAACAATTCGTGACTGTTCAGCCGGAGGCTTATTCGTCGTATCAATTTCAATCAAATTTCTGCCGCCGGGGAGCAAAAGGATATTTCCGGAATGCTCTACCGGCGTGCAGGAAATTGCATTTTGATCGTGCAAAACCATATCTTCTATGGAATACCGGATGTTTATAGCCGGTTCGAAAACAAAATTTTATTCAATTGCGCGCAATACTCATTTTTTCTTCAATTCCGCCATGATTTTAGCTTCAATCTCTTCGGCTAATTCCGGATTATCACGCAGACAATCTTTAGCGGTGTCGCGTCCTTGTCCCAGTTTCGTATCATTATAGCTATACCAGCTTCCGCTTTTCTTGATGATATTCAAGTCAGCTCCCAAATCGATTAATTCGCCGACTTTAGAAATCCCTTCGCCAAACATAATGTCAAATTCAGCTTTACGGAAAGGGGGTGCAAGTTTGTTTTTCACGACTTTGACGCGCGTTTGATTCCCTTTCACTTCTTCTCCGTCTTTCAACGATGTAATCTTGCGAATATCCAAGCGAACGGATGCGTAAAATTTGAGCGCATTACCGCCGGTGGTCGTTTCCGGACTTCCGTAAGAAACGCCGATTTTATCTCGTAATTGATTGATAAATATGCATGTTGTGTTGGTTTTGTTAATAGCTGCCGTTAATTTACGCAGGGCTTGCGACATTAATCGGGCTTGCAAACCCATTTTGGAATCGCCCATTTCGCCTTCCAATTCTGCTTTAGGAGTTAATGCGGCGACCGAATCGATAACAATGATATCAATTGCTGAGGAGCGAATCAATTGTTCAGCGATTTCTAAGGCTTGTTCTCCGGAGTCCGGTTGGGAAATTAAAAGATTCTCAACGTCAACGCCTAATTTTTCGGCATAGAAACGGTCGAAAGCATGTTCCGCATCGATAAAAGCGGCAATTCCTCCCGCTTTTTGCGCTTCTGCAATGGCATGGATGGCTAATGTCGTTTTTCACGACGATTCGGGACCGTAGATTTCAATCACTCTTCCACGCGGATACCCTCCAATTCCAAGCGCTACATTCAATCCGACAGACCCCGAAGGGATAATTGCTACTTCTTCAATTGCGTTATCACCCATTTTCATGATGGAACCCTTGCCGTAATTCTTTTCAATTTTGTCCATCGCTGCACGCAACGCTTTCTGTTTCTCCAAATTTGGATTTGCTTGCTCTTTTTGCTCTTTCATTTCTGAATTTTTTTCTTTTTCACTCATACCATTAAAATAGTTTTAAGTTTTGGTTTATAAATATATTTAAATCTCTAAATCTCCGTTGAAAACTTCATGCCAAGGCAGTCCTTGCTTATTCAATTGCTCCATGAATGGGTCGGGATCGAACTCTTCTACATTAAAAACACCCGGTTTTTTCCACAAGCCTTTCAGGAACATCATTGCGCCAATCATTGCCGGCACGCCGGTCGTGTAGCTCACCCCTTGCGCTCCGGTTTCTTTATACGCATCTTGATGAAGGCAATTATTGTAAACATAGTAAGTCAATTCTTTACCTTCCTTATCCAAACCTTTGATACGGCATCCGATGCTTGTTTGTCCCGTATAATTTTCTCCCAATTTGCCGGGGTCGGGCAGCACTGCTTTCAGAAATTGAATCGGCACAATTTCCATTCCATTATAGATGATCGGGTCGATTCGATCCATACCTATGTTTTGAATAACTCGCAAATGAGTAAGATATTCCTGACCGAAAGTCATCCAGAAGCGCGCTCTTTTGAGCGTAGGAAAATTTTTAACCAGCGATTCCAACTCTTCGTGATAGATGACGTATGATTCTCTTGGTCCAATATTTGGATAATTCAAGAGTCTATGAATTTCGTGAGGTTCGGTAGTGACCCATTGCCCGTTTTCCCAATATTTTCCTTTTTGCGTTACTTCCCGAATATTTATTTCCAGATTAAAATTGGTGGCAAACGCTTTTCCGTGATCGCCGGCATTGCAATCGACGATGTCTAAGAATTCCAATTTGCTGAAATAATGCTTAGCGGCATACGAAGTAAAAATACTTGTAACGCCGGGGTCGAATCCGCATCCGAGAATAGCGGTCAGTCCGGTTTGTTTGAATTTATCCTGATACGCCCATTGCCATTTATATTCAAATTTCGCTTCCTCTTTCGGTTCGTAATTCGCCGTATCCATATAATTTACTCCTGCTTCCAAGCAAGCGTTCATAATGGTGAGGTCTTGATAAGGCAGAGCGACATTAATCACTAATTCAGGGTGAACCCTGTTGAATAAAAACACTAATTCCGGCACATTATCCGCATTCACTTGCACGGTTTCTATCCGTTTATTACCGTAACGGGTTCCAATAGCATCGGCGATTGCGTCACACTTCGATTTTGTGCGGCTTGCTAAAAGAATATCCGTGAAAACAGAGTGATTCTGAGCCGCTTTATGCGCTACTACGGTTCCTACGCCTCCTGCTCCTATAATAATAATTCTTGCCATTTCTATCACATTTAAGATACAAAGATATAAAAATTATATGATATATTTCAAAGATGAGCATATTATTTTTAAAACCGTTCAGCAAATCACTTCTTGATGCGCTTTGATGAAAAATCGCTAAGGAATTTGATGAGGAGAGAAAAATCGCTGGGATAATTGTTTGATGGATTGGGATGTATCAAGATATATTTGGCTTTATTTCCTTCCGTGTAATTCAGATGATAAATAATGCCTTTCAAGGGGTCATTATTCGTGTTGTTATTTTGGTTAAATCCATACGTGTTATCACATTCAAAAAGTTGACTGCCGGATATCAGTTGGAGTAGTTTTTTATATTCTTTATTACTGAGTTCGCCTTCCGATCGGTTGATTCGCTCTTTCTTGGCATGCGAGTCAAAAAACAGATTTTCTTGTTGAATACGGTAGCTTTTATTACCATTAATTTCAATAGAAAGTTTGTAAATGTCCGTACTTTCCATCGTGAAGACGAGGTTAAAGTCTTTTGTAGGAGTACTACATCCGGTAATTAAAAATACTAAAAAAAGTAAGGATGTCGAGAAAATTTTCATTCGTTATTTGTGTTATTAAATACCTCTCCCAATACCTTTTATTGGGATGGGAGAGGTAAAATAAATTACTGATTATTTCCAAGGATCAGGCTGTACGAGATAGGGTTGACCATTCTCATCGCTACCCATGGTTTGAACTTGAGTCAAAGGAACAGGGAACATCGTTTTTGAAGACGACAATGGACTGATATTGTTAAATTTGCCATTTGAAATATAATTATTTTCATATTTCAGATAGGATGCAATTTCAGATGACATGTAATCGCCTCCCCAACGGGCAAGGTCGAACCAGCGTTGTCCTTCCATCGCCAATTCCAGCTTGCGTTCCATGCGGATCGCTTTGATACAGGTTGCCTGGTCGGTAAATGCCGCATGACTGGTCGGATAGGTCGATACCTTGTAATTGGCAGCCGGCGTTCCGTCGGGCATATTGATGATGTTGACCGGTAAAGCGGCGCGTGCGCGAATCTTGTTCACATAACTCATGGCTTCGCTTAAATTGCCTTCGTTTGCTAAACATTCGGCATAAAGCAACATGGCGTCGCGAACGCTCAAGTATTGGATGTTCATTGCCGAACCGGGCGACCAACCCCAAGCCATACCGGAAAGACCTAAACCGGCATCACCTTCCGCCTTGCTGTAAACATGCTTTTTGGGTACGTACAAGCCACCGTTGGTATAATCGCGCACCCAATTGGCAGCAGGACCATAATCTTTATAGGGTATATTGATACGACCGGCTGTAAAATCAAGACGGGGATCTACGGCGATCGTGGGATCATTGACAGAAAGCGCTAATTCATTTGTCGGCTTGCCTGTTGCATCCAAAATCATAACAGTTCCTTTGTCCTGATCTTGCAATGTGGTGACGCTCGGTTTGCTCTGGTACTCCTTATTGAGGTAAGGCAATCCGTTTTCATCTACCTGGAACGAATTTACCAATTCGCTGGAAGGTTGATAGAAACCGCAGCATCCGCCCGGACCGTTGTAGGGATAACAGAGCGACATACCATCATTCCCGTGACCATTCCCATCGTTTGAAAATTGTACTTCGAAAATAGATTCGGGGCTGGTATTGTCCATGTAAGTACTCCAGTTATCGGTCAGATTATCGGCTAAGGCATATTTCTTACCGGAATTGGTGTGTCCATTGTTTAATACATCGGCAAGGATGGGTTCTGCTTCCGCCATGTGGTTTTGTTTGTCGTCTTGGCTTTCTTGCATCAGAATTTTTGCTTTCAACATTTTAGCCGCCCAAACATACGCCCTTCCCAAATCGGAAGGAGTATCCGGTAGCCCGGCGATGGCTTTATCAACATCCGCCAGAATATTGGGATAGATATCCTTATCGTTATGAATTTTCGGATCATTGTCCATAACCGTTTCATCGATAAAAGGCATATAACCTCCGAACACTTTGACGCCTTCGAAATAAATCAACGCACGAAGAAAATACAATTCGGCTGCACGGGTCGCTTTCATACTTTCATCCATATCCTCCACGTTTGCCAATACTTGCAAAGCCAGATTGACGCGCTTTGAACCTTCATACACCCAAACCCATTTGTCGTTGATATAGCCGTTAGAGTTTAAGAGCGTATAATTCTCCATTGAATTTAATACTGACTGGTCGCCGGAGTTGGAACCTTTCAAAGCATCGCCGCCGTACATTCCACCCATGGTCCAGTTGAAAAGGCTCGCTCCCCACATATTCGTACTTCCAACCACTTGTTCGCCAGCATAAGTTAATGTGGCGTAAGCTGTTGTAATTAACATTTCTACGCCTTGCGCATTGGTCAATGCATTTTGATCAACACTTCCTTGAGGCTCCTGGTAGAGAAAGTTTTCTCCACAGGAAGAGAACATGAAAAATATAACGCTCAAAAGCGCTCCCATATATTTAAGTTTCATATTTTTATTTTTAAGTTTCATATTTTTGCGTTTATTTAGGTTACTAATCAAAATGCAAAGTTCACACCTCCGGTGATCCGGATGATATTCGGCCATGCACCCATATCGATACCCCTCGAAAGGTCGGCACCGCTGCCGGCGCCTACATCGCTATTGGTCAATTCAGGATCCAATCCTCTATACTTTGTAAATGTCAACACATTTTCTACCTGCGCATACAGTCTCAGATTAGAGATGGTCAATTTTTTCAACACGCTTTTTGGAAAAGTATAACCTATCAAAAGGTTCTTCATGCGAAGGAAAGAAGCATTTTCTACAAAATAAGAGTTCACTTTGTTATCATACGTGTCGCCCGAATCAAGGATCGGCAATATCGCATTCGGATTGTCCGGCGTCCACGAATCGTTGAGCATACGAGAAGAATGATTGCCCGGGAATGTTTGGAAATCGGTGAAAAGCAAGGTGTTGTTGAACAACTTGTTTCCAAGGGTAGAATACCAGAACATCGTGAAATCCCATTGCTTCCAAGCCAACGCAATCGTCAAACCGCCAATTATATCGGGATGCGGCGAACCCAGTACCGTGCGGTCGTTTGAGTCCAAAATATGGTTACCGTCGGTATCGGCGTATTTGTATTTGCCGATATATCTTGAAGCTTCAGCATCCGACATATCAGGGCTAGCGCCTAAAGGCAAGGTAGCTCTTACATCTGCTACGCTCGTATAGAAACCGGTTATTTTATAGCCGTAAAATTCGGAAATAGGATGTCCTTTGATGGTACGCGTTATCGGGTCGTCGAACCGCGTTCCCCATCCCCATAGCGCATAATCATCAGCAGCAGCTAACTGCAACACTTCATTGTGATAATGGGAAAGATTCAAATCCACATCCCATCTCCAATCGTCTTTTTTGCCATGATAACTCAAGTTCAAATCATAACCGGTGTTCCGCATACTTCCAAAGTTGATATAGGGTGCATTGCCTTTACCTGCTAATCCTGAATAAGCCGCCTGAATCAACATGTTGGTGGTCGTTTTGCGGTAGAAATCAAGCGATGCGCCAAATTTTCCCTGAAGCACGGTGGCATCCAAACCGACATTGTAGTTTTCAACCGCTTCCCATTTGGTTTCCGAATTGCCGTAATTGTTCAAACGAAATCCCATGTTTCCGGAGTTGCTTCCCGACATATCATAATTGGTAGATACGGGTTCCGTAATATATTCAAATGCAAAGTTAGTGGAACGAGGCACATCGGAGTTGCCGGTCAAACCCCAACTCGCGCGGACTTTCAAATCATCCAACCATGTGCGGGTAGGCGTCATAAAGCCTTCTTCCGAAAGCCGCCATCCCAATGATACAGACGGGAAAGTACCGTAACGTTGAGAAGATGCGAAACGGGAGGAACCATCCCGACGAACATTGACCGTAACTAAGTATTTGTCTTTGAGCGAATAATCGACGCGTCCAAAAACGCCAAATAAAGCCATTACTCCATTATAAGAAGAGTTTGCCTGCATCTGGGAATTTTTTTCGCCCATATTCAATACCCATGTATTTATGTTATTTTCAAACGTATAGTTATAGCGTTGTCCGTAGAGATCGCGCCCAATACCGTCTTGAATAGCTTCCGTACCTAACAGTACCGATAATTTATGGATATTGTTGAAGGTGGTTTTATAGGTGAGCGTATTTGACCATTGCCATCGCATATTAAAACCGGCTTCTTCTTCAAAGTTATTTTGTTTGGGTGATTCATTAAATTCAAGATTTAACTTATTCATGTCATAATGATAGTTGTTCGTATAATCCAAACCAAAGAGAGTCTTGAAAGTCAAATTTTTAAGAATGTCGATTTCACCCCAGATATTACCAAACAATCGGGAGTTTGTCCAATAGTTCTGTTTTTGCCGTTCCTGAACGGATACTGCGTTTTGCCAGTTTCCCGTCATGGGCAAAATAGAACCGTTGAAGTTTCCGGCTAAATCATAAACAGGCGCGTAGGGTGTATCACGATAGGTCCATGAATAGATAGAGGATTCGGATGAATTATTGGTTCGTCCCAAATCTTTTTCCCACATGAACGACAGGTTTTCACCTGTCCGCAGCCACTTCCGTATATTGTAGGTGCTGTTGACGCGGGTTGCATAACGCGTATAATAAAAATCTTTCAGGACGCTTCGATTATCGTAATAATTCAAACTGATATTGTATTGACCTTTATCATTACCTCCGCTGATACCTAAATTATGATTTTGTATCGGAGCATTTTTCTGGGTCACTTCATTCCACCAATTGGTATTGCCAAAATCGGAATAAACCAAATCAGGATAGCTGTACGTACTCATATCGATTGCATCCATTCCGCCTTTATTCGATATGTATTTATAGGGAGCAAATCCATTACCGGTGTTTTTTAATAAAGGATGATAGGGATTGGGAGTTACTCCCGATAGATTCGCCGTACTCACTTGAGTTGCCCATTCCAGATCCATAAGACCTTGAGAATCGAGAACATCATAGCGTTTTCCGGTTTGTTGCACACTATATGAACCGTCGTAAGTCAACACCGGTTGTCCACCCCGTGATCCTTGTTTGGTCGTGATCAAAATGACTCCATTGGAAGCTTGAGCGCCATAAATAGCAGCAGCAGAAGCATCTTTCAAAATTTGGAGGCTTTCGATGTCGTTCGGGTTAATTGAACTCAAGTCTTGATTCTTAGAGGAAACCCCGTCGATAACATACAGCGGTCCGTTGTCGTTGATGGTATTAACACCACGAATACGCACCATCGTTGCAGCGCCGGGCGCTCCGGAAGTACCGATATAGACGCCCGCAGTTTTTCCCTGCAATTGTTGAGTTGCCGAAGAACCGGATGTTTTCTGAAGTTTTTTCGCATCCACCACAGCGACCGAAACCGCCATGTCGCGTTTTGCTTGCGAGCCGTAACCTACAACAACTACCTCATCCAAGTTTTGGGTATCTTCCTTTAACTTGACATCGATTGATTTTTGACCGTTGACCGCAACTTCTTGAGAGAGATAGCCTATATAGGCAATGACCAAGGTCCCGTTAGAAGGTACCTGCTGAAGAGTGAATTTACCATTAACATCGGTTATTGAACCGTTGGTGGTTCCTTTCACAGTAACGTTTGCGCCGATCAACGGTTCTCCGTTCGTATCGGTAATAATTCCTGCTAATGTGTTTCGCTGTTGAGCGAAAGCTACAGTTGTGCATAATAATAGTAAGAAAATTACTAGGGCTGAAATGGTTTTCTGCATTTTTAATTGTTTGTTTATAATTGATCTTTTCATACAATTATGTTTAATATTTTTAAAATCACGATTTAATAAAGGATTGAGAGGTATAGATTTCATTCTCAATCATGGCATTATACTACATAAAAATTTCTAATTCTTTCGTTTTTGCATAGGCATACTAATTTTATAAGTTGAACATATCTGTTATTAATCGAAGTTTTACTTTTACATTATTCAATTGAGTTAATAAAAAGGGAGGTTTAAAATAGTCAATTTCAAAACCTTAACCACTATTAAAAATAAGCGGCTATTGACCTCTAAAATAATCCTCCGTTATTTCTGCACAAAGATATTAATAGTATTTTATTAAAAAAAATATTTTTTAATAATTTAGTGTTAAATTTTAATTTTATTTGTTTTATCCTGTTCTGACTGCAAAATATTTGTTAATTGTGTTCACGATTTGAAAAAAATCTATGGGTCTGTGTGTAATTCAAAAAAATCATGTAAATTTGTACTTGAAATAAATATACAATTATTTGTTCAATAAAAGATAAATAGACATTATGAAACAGAAATTTGTAAAATTAGCATTAATTCTATCTGCTGCGGCAGGTATATTTTTGTTGGCAAGTATTCCAAATTTTTCGACAAGAGCCATTGACAGAAGTTTCTGGGTGATGACGGAAGATGAAGTCACGGTTGATAAAGCCGTTCAAAATTTTGGAACGATTAAGGAGAGTATAGATACTATAAGTACTGTATTCACTATCACGAATAATTCAAAAGGCTCTGTTGTAATAACACACGTAGGTACTTCCTGTGGCTGTACGGTGCCTGAATGGACAAAAGAACCAATTGAACCCGGAAAAACAGGTGAAGTGACGGTTACTTATCATACAAAAGGTCGCATCGGTCCCTTTGATAAAACAATAACCATCACAACGACGGGAAACCCCGAACGCATAGCTGTTGAAATTAAGGGAACGGTAGAAGCATCGAAGGAATAGGATTTACTCTTTCTTTCCTCGCATGCTATCCCAAGTTAAATAAGCGATTAAAGCTAAATAAGGAACGATTGCAACAACTTCCGAAAGGCGATTGTCCAACCATGCTTCATTCATCAAATGGATATTGAATGAACGGAGAACGACGCTGACAACTCCCATCAAGGCGCCGCCGGCGATAAATCCGGAAGCTAATAAAGTTCCTCTTTCCAAGCGCGCTGTGTTCAATGCTTTGTCTTTTGAGCGCGAACTGACATACCAACTGATAGCGCCGCCAATCAACAAAGGCACATTCAGTTCCATGGGGATAAACATTCCCAAGGCAAAAGCTAATGCTGGAATTTTCAATAAAGTAAGGATAATAGCTAATAAAGCTCCTATTCCGTAAAGCAACCATGGCGCTCCCGAACCGGTCATTAGAGGGTCGATTACGGCTGCCATTGCATTGGCTTGAGGCGCTGAAAAACTATTTCCCGTAAAACCATACGTAGAATTTAAAATCATGATGACGCCCGTCACTGTCGCTGCAGAAACAACGGTTCCCAAAAACTTCCAACTTTCCTGTTTGGCGGGAGTGGTTCCAATCCAATAGCCGATTTTTAAATCGGTGATGAATCCGCCTGCCATCGAAAGCGCCGTGCAAACAACGCCACCCATGATTAGTGCAGCTAACATTCCGGATGTTCCTTTCAATCCTACGGCAACTAAAACAACCGATGCCAATATCAAAGTCATTAAAGTCATTCCCGATACAGGATTAGTTCCAACAATAGCAATCGCATTGGCTGCCACCGTCGTAAACAGAAAAGCGATGACCGTTACTAAAAACCAACCGACCAAGGCAAACAATAGATTATGAACGACACCTGCATAGAAAAAAATAAAGATTAGAGCTAACGTTAAAATGCTGGCGATGGAAATAAATTTCATCGACAAATCTCTTTGAGTACGGATGACATCTTTTCCAACCGTAACGTTTTTCCCTTTCATTTCTTTAGCAGCTAAACCCAAAGCGCTTTTAATTACTCCCCATGAACGGATAATTCCAATGATTCCCGCCATCGCTATTCCTCCAATTCCAATCGAACGGGCGTATTCTTTGAAAATGGTTTCGGGAGCCATCGCTCCGATTGCTGAAGTTATCGCCGGATTCCATTGGTTGATAACCGTATGTCCAAAAAAGAGCGACATCAAAGGAATAATAATCCACCATACCAAAAACGAGCCGGCGCATATAATCGTTGCATATCTTAGTCCTACAATATAGCCTAATCCCAAGACTGCCGCGCCTGAATTAACCTTAAACAATAACTTGAATTTTTCAGCCGCCATTTCACCGGCGCCGACTATCCGGCTGCTGATTTCTTCATTCCACCATCCCAGAGAAGCGACAATAAAGTCGTAAACACCTCCGATTAGACCGGCTAAAATAAGCGGCTTGGCTTGGTCGCCCCCTTTTTCGCCCGAAATGAGTACTTGGGTTGTTGCCGTAGCTTCAGGAAAAGGATATTTGCCGTGCATATCGGAAACAAAATATTTTCGGAAAGGAATCAAAAATAAAATACCCAGCACACCACCCAAAGCCGAACTGAAAAATACTTGAATAAAATTAACCGTCATTTCGGGATATTTTGCTTGAAGAATGTAGATGGCAGGCAAAGTGAAAATAGCTCCGGCAACAATGACGCCCGATGCCGCTCCGATGGATTGAACAATAACGTTTTCACTCAAAGCATTTTTACGATTAAAAGCCGACGATAAGCCAACGGCAATAATGGCTATCGGAATAGCAGCTTCAAAAACCTGACCAACTTTTAAACCCAAGTAAGCTGCTGCAGCCGAAAACAATATTGCCATTACTACACCCCACATAACCGACCAGGGGGTTACTTCCTTGTATTTTCCCGCAGGGGATAAAATGGGTTTATACTCTTCACCTTCCTTCAATTCTCGAAAAGCATTTTCAGGTAGCCCTGATAATTTTTCATCTGTATTCATAAATTTTTCTTAAAAATAGTACAAAAATACAAGATAATTTGGAAATTTGAAAATGTAACGATTAAATGATATATATTTGTATCCTTAAAATAAGGACTGTCTTAATTATAATTATTATTTATGAATACACGTTTATATGGTAAGACCGGCTATAAGGTGTCGGCGTTGGGGATGGGCTGTATGCGTCTTCCCCGAATTTATAAAGATGGAAAGGCGACGGTTGATTTGGAAAAAGCGTTTGAGATGATCCGTTATAGCGTCGAACACGGTATTAACTATTTTGATACCGCTTATAGTTATCACAATCAAACCAGCGAATCCGTATTAGGTGAAGCATTGGACGGAGGTTTAAGAGAAAAGGTGAAAATCGTTACTAAACAGCCTGTTTTTGCAATGAAAACGCAAGCCGACATACGGCGTAATCTCGAAAATACGCTGAAAAAACTGCGCACCGATTATATTGATGTTTATTTGATTCATAATATTCATGCCGCTTGTTGGGATGAAATACAGCGGCGTAAAATCTACGAAGAATATGAAAAATTTCGCGAAGAAGGAATGATTAAAGCCATCGGATTCTCGTATCATGGCGGATTTCCTCTTTTCCGAGAAGTATTGAATGCTTATCCATGGGATATGTGTCAGGTATTGCAGAATTTGCTGGATGTTGACAGAGAGGCTACCGCCGAATCCATTAAGCTGGCGGGCGAAAAAGGATGCGCTTTGGTAATCATGGAACCTCTGCGCGGCGGCAATCTTGCGAAAACGCCGAAAGCGGTCAAAGAACTGTACGACGCTTTCCCGATAAAACGCACCCCTGTCGAATGGGCGTTCCGTCATCTGATAAACTATCCGCAAGTCAGCGTAATATTGAGCGGCATGTCCACTCTTGAACAAATAAAAGAAAATATCGAGTTGTTTTCA
>Ga0123354_10004474_pt1 | contig 19820 bp, 13 predicted proteins | sample TergutLab28metaG_2_FD_97872 | JGI IMG/M metagenome (GOLD analysis project Ga0123354, IMG submission 97872) | Labiotermes labralis P4 segment gut microbial communities from Petit-Saut dam, French Guiana - Lab288 P4 | ecosystem: Host-associated > Arthropoda: Insects > Digestive system > Gut ...
ATGGTAATTTGAAATACGAATAGTAGCACAGATTCCAGCAGAATCAGTCAGTCTAAGCCAAAAATGAAATAATAAACGATAGCAAAATAATTTTAAAGCCCCCATAAAAACGAAAGAACACAGAACAGGCATAAAACTGTAGACTAAGGTATTACATATCATCATGATCGTCATCTGCAATCACATCATCGTACTTTTATTTATCACGTAGTGATTTCTTTCTTCATGTTGTTCACAACATTGTGCCTTATATCGGCATAAAAATAATTTTCAGTCAAGCACAACTATTTCATTCGTTAATACAGCTGATAAGAACTACATGTTTCGGCTAACTATAAGCCATCTTCAGGCTATAAAGTAATTAAAAATCAATATACAAAATGGTTGGAATGTGATAAGTGAAGTGAAAGGAATATCAGAAGGGATGAAAATCGGCTAAATACGGCGAAGAGAAGGGAATTATGGCGTGGTTGGATGTGAAGTGTAAATAAGAGTAGAGAGGTGGAGTAAGGTGTAGGTTTTGGTGAAACATGTGTAACTGTAAAGTATGGTTTACTCACTATTTAGTATACCTAGTGCTTTGTAATACTGATCCATCTATCGTAGGTTCTACTCGTTTCTGAGTCTTAATAGTGTATAGTATGTGTTCTTGATTTATTTGTAACGTTGCGTATTGAGGTTTGTCTTGTGTTTTGTACGTTATTTTGTGTGTTGTAAGTTATTCTGTGTGATGTATGTTATTGTATTGTATTGTATAGTACTGTATTGTAATGTATTGTGTTGTCTTTCAATGTAGCACACTGCCACCCCGTATAGACCCATTTGCAGTTAATAATAATAATAATAATAAATATACTTGCGTATAAAGAATACATTGTCAGTTAAGATCAAAGATTGAGCTCATCTTGATACACAAAGAGTATCACATTCTTGGTACAATTGCTTAACGTAGTCACACGTCTGTTTGGTAATTTCATGGCTAAAATGTGTTAAAACGTAATATTAGAATGAAGTTTTAAAGAAACACTCTAATCACTGATTATTCGTGCAATTTTTGATCTGGAAGTCTGTTCTTATTGTGAAGAATTGTTCTTGCGTTCTCGTGTCTCTCGCTGCCAACAGTAACAATCAAGCTGCAATTTACTGCTATGGTACTTCCACACATTCGCAGTAGAGTTCAGTAGCGTCTTTCCAGAAATGTTGTTTGAATGTAAAATAACTTTATCAGTTGACTCTATAGGCAGTCATCTTATGGATGTATAACTTTTTAACAAAGTTCATGTATTCCTTTCGTGAATTGTATAATATCCAATGCAGCTTCAATTTTGCCGCAAGAATGGAATATATCTTACATATGTTGGGTAAATGTGGACGAGTTACTACTAGTTTTAAAAGAATGGAAATATCCTTTAAATCATGTGGCGAAAAACTCCGACATTTTGTCCGGTGTATTTTCTTTTACGCATTCTCGACAAGTTAACTGGTATAAACCACTGTCGCTTCGTATTTATTAACACTTTCTATTTGTTTGTTTGTTTGCTTGTTCGCTCGGTTTTTTTTTTAGGTTGTGCTCTAATGTGTTATTTGCTCTACACGCAGTTCTTACGTCTGAGCACTTAAATGGTTCGTGACAGATACCATCTCTTTACTTGCATCGGTAGAAACTGGATCATTTTTCTTGTGGTTATTGTCACTAATGCTGGTCAGGCATAGAGTTGTTTCCTCTTCTTTACTTAATTGTCGTTCTAGTTCATACGTTATGGGAAAAACATTCTACGTAACATCCTCGTATGCTACAAAAATGGTGGCGACACCCTCGCTGTATGAGTTACACATACAGAAACAATGGTTCTAGAATTTAAAAAATCCGCCCCCCAAAATACAGCTTGCCTTAAAATTTGGGTCCAATGCAAGACTAAACTTCTTAGATCTCACTGTAACAAGAATAATGACTTAACCGTTTCTGTATATAGGAAGCCTACCACTACAACCATATTATAACCGACGACTCTTATTATCTTCTTCTTCTTCTTCTTCTTCCATTGGCACTACAGCCCAGTATGGGCTTGGTCTGTCGAACAATGTCCTTCCATTTTTTCCTATCTGCCACCAACTCTCTCCATCTTCTCACTCCCAGCACTTGAAGATCTCTTTCTACTTCCTCTTTCCATCTTTTCCTGGGTTTCCCCTTCTTCTCGTCCCTTCTAATTCTTGAGTGAAGATCTTTTTGGGCATCCTATCCTCCTCCATTCTCTCTAGGTGACCCAACCAGCTTACCCTTTGCCCTTTTATCCATTTTCCTATATTTTCTACTTTGTTCATCTCTTCTAGTTCTCGTTTCGTCCGACTTTTCAATTTCCCGTTTTCATGTTTAGGACCATATATTCTTCTAAACATTTTCCTTCCAAAAATTAGTAGAGCTTTTTCTTCTTTCTTCGTCAACGTCCGTGCTTCCTCTCCATACGACACTACCGCTCTTATTAGTGTCTTATATAATATAATTTTAGTAGCTCTGGATAAAAGTCGACTCCTGAAGAGACTTGTAGCGGCAACTCTTATTATCTTCCAAAACAAAACTGAAAAGCTGTAACACATTTGTTAACCCGCCTTCATACTACTCCATCAATAAATTCGAAAAATAGAGCTTGAGTAATAACAGAAAACATCTTTTACAACAATAACATATGCTTGTATACAAAGGGCTTTTTTTATTCACGTATCAAGCAACACTTTTGACGAAGGAATTTTTCACCCTGACAAGCTTAAGATAGAGTTATGGGTACTTTGATAACTTGGTAAAATTTTGTAAACAGTTAATGTTATTTAAACCTATAATTCATTTGCAGTTTAATACACTATTGTTATTTATAGAATTTAATGAACACTAAATAAAGTTCTCGTGTAAAACTGAGGTAGTGTGGCTTGTCATTTTAATGCAATAAATCATTCGATTGTATTATTACAATTGCTAAATCTACTGCTTCTTGTACGGCTTTACACATATCTTGCTCCTCTCTCGAGCGAACTACGGTCATCTCCATTGTCATCTGACATGGCCAACTCTGTAAACATCAATACAGCGTATGTGTCCAGCTGTTCTACAGAAAGTTCGCCTCTGAACTTTCTTGCACTTCACTTCATCTTCGTCTAACTTCAAATAAACCCTTATGTATCAATTAACTATAAGGACATTTGGTTTAACATCCTGAGCAGGTAACTAACAAATCAGGAGGTTCTACCCGTATGAGAAATTAAACAAAAATGACAATATAATTCCGTTACAACCTTGAATCCTAATGTTGGAACATACCACAAATACGCTACGAATTATTCAGTAACGATCCCTGCGTATCACGTATGTATTAATCATCTTCATATACGAATATTCTTGTACCCACACTGCATTATAACTAGAAATATCAATGCACATCAGCATTTTTTTGTACGTCATGAGTTTCAGAAAAAACGAAACAAAATTTCGGAAGTAATGCTAAGTTCAGGCTCTATTTCCTTTGAAATACGGCAAGTAAGCTTCAATTAAAAGGCAGCTTATGGCCAGTCGTTCCTTCATTGCATTCCAGAGCGTTTTTAGATAAGAATTCCTAAAGAAAAGTATATCATAAAACACAATTCAGTGGAACTGAAATTGTTTCCCCAACTCTAGAAGTTTTCAAAGGCTCCTATGGAGCAAATTAGATTTCACATTACGGAAGACTAAGCAAATTAATAAGCATTAGTTCAGTAACCGTTGATACTTTGAGCTTCTTCTGCTACCTGGTAGCGAGAATGTAATTACAGAAAGTTGTTCCACATTCCAAGATTTCACTTTTCGATTTTGTGTAGGACGTTCTGCGGGACGAAGTTTAACACGAAGAACGCCTTCACCTTTTGAACATCAGGGCGGTTACAATGGCTTCCGGACAGGCATGTTAGGAATGCGAAGTATCAGGACTTGTTTCTATCTCTGGTACGTGGTGTTCCGATACTCCTAAACTTCCATTATGTCACGCTTCATGGTCTCTTTGGAAATAAACGCCTTATTAAACATGAACTTATGGGCAAAGCCAATTATAACCTAGCGGAAAGTTACACTCAAGCTGAGAGTACCACGCGTATATTCATTACTTGCATTGTGTAAAAATATGAATTCCTCACTGGCCTTGATGTTCATTTGCTTAACTGAAGTACACTTAAAATAGATTATTAGTAAATAATCAACAGCACATTAATAATCTTGGCCGAATGTGAACGTGTCATACCCTCCTTTAATATCTCGGCTACAGACAGGCTTTCCTGACTTAAGCTCCTTGTGGTTTTTCTCAGTCACTCAATGCCAAAGTCACAAACTGAATACGGTTTCCTTTCACACCCTTCCCTGTGCACCTAACAATCCTCTAATGAACAGTACACAGCAGGAGTTACAGACAGTGTGGTTAGAAAAGTCTCAAACAAAATAAAATTTATATACACTCCTTTTTACAAATTGAATTTATTTCTGTCTGACGTGATTTTATGTCTTCAAATTCATCAGACGTAAGACTAATACTCGCCTATTTAAAAAAAAAATATTAGTAAGGGCGTGGATCCAACGACTTATGTTTTGCATGCTAAATTAATGTATTAAACACTACGCCACCAAGATTCGTGACTAAAATGTGCGGCCCCTTTTTAAAATCTGAATAATACAATCGTTTGGCCTAGATTAACATGTTTCATGACATATCATTTTAACTTAAATTTCAGATCGGACTACCAGTCAGTGACGTAAGCTCGTTTAAATTAAAACAAATGAGAAATCATTCAGTGTATTAATCTTTTGTTTGTTTGTTTTTAGCGCAACAGACCCCAGCGGGCCAGAGCCTCCTAAATTCACGAGGTTTCTACATCACACACAACGACGCATCACAGTCGGTAGGACTCCTCTACACGCGTGATTAGCTCGTCGCAGAGACCTCTACCTGACAACACGCAACACTCACAACAGACAGACATCCATGCCCCCGGTGGGATTCGAACCCACAACCTCAGCAGGCGAGGGGCCGCAGACCTACGCATTAGACCGCGCGGCCACTAGGACCGGCATTAATTTATTACAATATTTAAACTAAAATATTAGGCGCTATTAACACGTTTTTTTAAATATAACGCTAACAGTACTATAAGTTATGTCCTTATTAAAATTATTTAAAATCACTTAAATTTATAATATGAAATTTCCAATATGGTGTTGAAAGAATTACTAGAAACACGCATAGTTTTGAGTAGCGCTTCTTTGTTTTACAATAGCAGACACCACGGCCAGTATAATTACGTCAATCTCCAATAAAAGGAGCTGAGTAGCTCAGCTGTAACCGGAAGGACTGACATTCCAGCCCCCATCTAGAACACGCACCCTTTATTGTGCCACTGCCTTTCGACATGATACCCTGTACATATGTATACCAGTATTGACATTTCGAAGCGGCTTGCTGCGTCCATCTGTTGGTATTACAGTTGTTACCAAGTGTTCCTAAGGCATATAGGCCTACCATAATAGTATCAACAAACACACATAACCATATTTAAAATAATTTATATACACAATGACACGTACATGTTTCGGCCAATCATGTGGACATCTTCAGGGAGGTAAAATACAAAGGCCCGATACATTATAAAGTATGAAACGAAATTATGAAAGTATCAGGACTAATCCATGGAGGTAAAATTTTGCACCTATGGATTGATATTTTTACATCTATGGATTAGTTCTGATACAATAAAAGTACATAACAAATTTTAAATGAAATTATTATGGAAGTAATTTCATTTTATACCTTTAATTCCATTTATTTAAACTTTGTATTTTCCCTCTATGAAGATGGACCAATGGTTGGTCATAACATTTATGAGGTCACTGTATATATAAACAAATTTCAATATACTTGTGTGCATTTGTTTTTACTTTTGTTGTATATTTTCAAATAATGCACAGATTATGAATCACATAAAAGCTTTTCTTAGGACCTTGTAGCGTCCAAGTTCAATGCAGACCAAAACACTATCCTTGGACAACCATGAGAACGGAATTAGCAAACTGTCCTCCCTCAACAACGTTGGTACCGCGTCAAATCTCAAAGGAATTGGACCATCAACAGCAAAGGAGCCAGAACCTCAGATCTCGGAACACGCGGTCTTGTCCAGTGTTAGCCGCGTTATAACTCGATCTATCTATGAAGATAGAGGAGCAGAATTATTAATGACCTGCCTTAGTCTCAATCCCAAAAGGCCATTTACTCCAAGCTACATTTCCTGCATTATCATCACTCATATTCATTAAATACCCTCAAGATTAAGTCGATTTTCTTCATGAAATGGTTGGCTGGTTTCCTACAATAGGCAGAGTTACATTCGATATCATTTCCGACTTTGGAACGCGGTTTTCCTACGATGTTCGATCCCTATTTCAAGATGATATCTACCTCTACAGCAGCACAAATGGAACGTGAAATCAAATTACATCTACAGAAATTAATTGTTCAGTGTATCATTTGCATAAATCTGACCTCCTTACATCGGTGGTGTGACAATTATTAGAAACGGACATCTATGTTAGTATAAAGACGGCATAGGAATAAAAATCCACGATATAAGTGGGTGTGTGTATAACCGGGTTCAGCAGTGAAATGATAAAACCAGATGTAAGGTATCAGAAAATTACATGACGATAATGTGTTCTGAGGTAGCAGCGTAGAATAGAGAGTGCATCAAGTAAAGCTAAGCTCTTGTAAAAACATGGAGCTATATATATATATATATATGAAATTCCCTCTTACTGCTCTGTTACACGAGGTTCCCTGTCTATGCACGGACCAACAGGGCTTCCTTTGTCCTGACGTGTTGAAACAAATCAATTTAACAGAGCACATAAATGATTTCTAAAGGTGTTTGTTCTCATGCCAGGAAGATATCAATCTACTGAATGAGGCGCACACCATTCGCAATTGATTGAATCAGAAACTGATTAATGGATTTAAAATCAATGGAACTAAGTTAGTTATTTGGGACTGCAAACAAGTAAAGAAATCAGATCAGAAACCCAACACAACAAGTAACATTTAAGAGTAACAATATAATCAAAAAGCCCTTAGCAAGTCTTCAAGAATCGTAGCAGACATAAATGCAAGGACTTTCTTCCCATATCCCCAACTTAAGGAACAGATTTAGAGTAACCGGACAAAAATGGAACACAATAAATTCCGCGGGGCACACGCTTTCTTAAACAGCTACTAATACCAAAGTAATTCAAGAAATCCCATGTATTATTTGGATACCGAGCAGTCTACGACGCCCCATCCTACATCTTGAAGATCCACCTCAATAATATCATTCCATCTATGAATAGATATTCCAAGTTGTCTCTTTTCTTAATGTTTTCCCACCAAAACCCTGTATGTATCTCTCCTTTCCATCACACGTGATAAATGACCCATCGTTTCATCATCCTTTATATGATCACTACAATAATGTCCAGCGAGAAATCTCAAAACATAATCAAATATAAAATATTGGATTATGAAATAGTTCTGTTGCCTAATACCAACATGTCACTCCAGTTTCGTATTCGGGAAGTATGTATTTAATATTTCGGAAGACTCGGCTGTCTTAGATAAAAGTTTCCTTGGCTTTCATCCGCACACTTCAGTATTGCACTAAATTTGCAAATTGTGCTGTGTGTGCTAGCGGTAAAGGTAAAGCAAACTCATTACAGGCCTGGAGTGGCCCAGAGGGTTCGAGGAAGTTAAGGTTCCCATATTTCACGACAACGGCACAGGATGGTGGTAAGGTTGTCAGCCTTACGCACCGGCCGCCTTTACCCCCAGGAAATGTTCCTGGTACTCATTTCTGTTACAGGCTGAGTCGTCCCCAGGGCCATAGTGCGATCGTAAGGAGTTTATGTCAGAGAAATATTCCAGTGACACCAGCTGGGATCGAACCAGCGACCTTCCGATTTGTAGCACAGCACCTTAAACACTGTGTGTGTTAGCGATACACCCATCAATTGCTAATAAATCAACGACAAACAATTATTTTATAAAAGAAATTCTCACGTCACAGCAATCGTCATCTTTAGTGACAATCATGTATACAGAATAGTAAATGATTAAAGAAAAATATACCAATTATTACGTTAGCGAATATCACATTTAAAATATTCTGCTGACAAAAATAATCTCTGGATAGCCGGAATTACAATACCGGATATGGACTTGGCAAACTACCTAAATGCACGTAGTAGGAAACCTTCTACTTACATAGAATTACAATATTTTTAGCTATTACATCCACAGAAGAAAATTTCCCCATGCGTAGTATACAATATATACGAGGCTTATTCAGAAAGTAAGTACCGTTTCGCTGTAAAAAAAAATCGAGTAAGGTTTCGTATAAAATTTTATTGTTATCAGATTCTATATTCTTCAAACTATTTTTCCACATATTCGCCGCCATTATTGAGGCACTTACCGTAGCGGGGCACAAGTTTGTGTATACCCTCCTCATAGAATACGGCCGCCGATAACCCAAATGACTACTGACAATGTCATAGAGTAGATTCCTTAAAATCTGAGGAAAGTGCACAGACAGATCAAAAATTGTGAAACGCCTGTGGTCACGCACTCTTTCATTGACCTTACGCACCAAATAATCTTCAACAAAGATGGACGCCCACTTCGCGCCTCATCGTGCACGTTCTCTCGTCCTTCAATGAACATCCGAAACCATTTCCTAACCATGCCATTACTCATCGCATTGTCCCCATACACTTGACAGATCTGGCGATGAATCTCACTTGGTAGCACATTCCTAGAATTCAAAAAGCGAATTACAGACCTACTTCACTGTCGGCGGCCCCTTCAATTGTCTTAAACATGTTTAACGACAGGAACAAACATAAACATAACACGAATTTCACGAAATGGCGTCTGTGGCTTCTCAATTGATAGAGGAAGTAACTGCACATGCGCAAAGTGACAGTCTCGAGGATGCGCGAGAGATATGCGCAGACGGTACTTACTTTCCGAATAACCTACGTATAAAAATACCACTAAAATTATATTTACGGGACGAGATCCCTTTGGATCACATACATCGAGGCAGATGTTTGTATACACACACTAGACAAAACATAAGGGGCTGCGAGCTTGTACTTCAAGAAGCTCACTATCAAACAGCTTTAAAGTCACAGAACTGTAATTATATGCTTGTCAGCTTCACGTATTCTAGAATTTTAATATTTTAATGGTTCCAGTGATGGCGGACAATACCTAGACTGGCGTGTCGGACTTGGAATTCCTGTGTTTTGGAGGAATCCCCGAGAAAGACAACCCGGTGCCGAAACATGTAGGACTTTGATAATTGTCATTGATTTTTTTATGATTTGTATTTCATTTTATTTTATTGAGTGAATTTGTTGGTTGATGTACTGAATGTAAGAATATGAACGGTATGAGTAACATTAAACAAGGAAGGCAATGTTCGCATACCGTACCACTGAGGCGCGTTCGTGCAACCATAGTTGCAGTGGAAAAGCAATTAATATCACATATTCTGAGTGTGTGTTTGTAGCTTTAGGTATCCAGAATTCAATGCGCATGCTCTATATTGTCATCTGTGGCCTGCCCCGCTCTACAATATTTTTTTCACATCATCTCATAAATGGCATACTTTTCTGGGGAAAAAAAATTGAACACAAAATGTGTTTTGATTTTATCTACAACATTTGCCTAAAACGTTTTCCATTCTAAAAAGAACTAAGCGATATATGATTAAATATGTATATTGTTCTTCATGTAAAGTACCCGTTATTCTTCTCTCATTTTAATGAAACTTAAATTTTCTCGAAAGCTCGAAAAATAATCAAATATCAAATTTCATGAAAGTGCGTAAAGCGGAAGCCGAGCTTTTCCAAGCGGAGAGACGACCAAACGGTCCGATAGACATGACGAAGCTAATAGTCGCTTTTCGCAGTTTTGCGAACGCACCTAAAACGATAACACTATTTATTTAAATATTTTCCAAAATGCTAAGTGTGTATTTTACCATAACAAATTAAAGAAGCAAACATATTTCAACTACAGTGCAGAACAATACTATACGCGATATACTACAACCGCAGTGAACATAGAATAATTTATGATCAGTATACCCAGACTGGCGGCCGGGATGGAGTACAGCAAATCGTTGAGCTGGACGGCCCAGGGATCGAATACCGGTGCAGGCGACATTTTCCGGGCCGTCAATATCGGCCCCGAGGCCAACTCAGCCTCCTGCACTGTGGGTATTGGGTTATTCCTCAGGAGTAAGGCGGTTGATGCGTGATGCTAACCACCCACCCGATTATAGTGCCGGGTTGCGAATGGGCCGGAGCTATGCACCCGCCTTCCCTCTTTGACTGCTAGGGCTTGTCATATGGTGACCTTTCTATGCCCTGGGATTGCGCAAATCCACTTTCGGAATGTCCGTTTAGTGTAGGTTTTTGTTTGGAAACAATATTAGAGATTAAAAAAACATAAGTTGGATACGTAATTTCAAAAGCGTTAATCATTTCGCCAATTCCGTTACATGTTATAAAACATGCAATATGTTTTCACGATTTCATATCGTGTTACGCTGGCTACAGATTGAAGGTAAAAGCTACAATTAAATGCTGCATAACTCACAGCTCTTGACACGATCGCTCCGTAAACCTCCCAGGTCAGCTCATGACAGTGTTATTCTCAAGCACACCAAGAATGAAGGTAAGTGGGAAAACACTGTAGTGCTTCTTTTGATTATGGTATGTGCTCAGGAGGGTCTCAATCAAGCAATAAAGCTTTTTGCTACTGTACAGCTCAACAAACGAATTTTTAACGGTTCATAATAATTTTCTGATTTTTGTTAAATCTGCTTCAGGCTATATTTTCTCTGAGCAGTTCTGAGTAGTTCAGCTTTATCTGTGATCTACTCTTCTTTTAATCTCCTGTATTATCTTCTCCGTCGTAACGTCCTCTAAACAGCCTTCTAATTTCACATAATTAACATAAAACGAGACAATTTACTACCAAAAGGGACAAAAATATTTACGAATTTAAATATGGATGTATTAGGTTTTATGAAATCGCATAATTGTCAAAAATACTGGTATAAAATAAATAAGCACAAGACAAGGAAGTAAGAATTTGTTTTGTTCCCAAACAATAATTTCGAATTTGGGACAAGCACTGATATGTTAAACAAGAAGCCTTGTTTGACAAAGTTTGAGAACAATAAGCACTCTGAAGCAAGGAAACGGCTACTGTGTTACGTAACCGCTCTGGTTTATAAGGACGATGTCTGGGCGCTCTCTCTGATAACCACAGAACTTGTACTCTGACACGGCACCGGAAACAGGGGCAGATACGGACTTCACAACGAAACATCTCCTGGCATAGAGCAGAGTTCCAGATGACAGTTTTGTAAAGTCCGTCTTGAACATTACACGAAAAAAATTAAGTATATGTGACCCATTCCTTTATTCATCGTGGTGTTCCTAATTATACGTTCTCCCATTGTAAAACACAGGTGAGTATGTAGTTAAAGCATTCAAGTTGCAACAGAGATTACGGAAAATGTTTAAGGCTGATAAGCACAGTCTTCTTTTGCTAATATTCTAACTGCTTCGCTGTATTCCCAGTCTGAGAGCAAGAGATCAATACAATACTAGCGCATCCCTGATTATAGATACTTCCCTTTGGAATCGATAGCTATTCTCCCGTTCCAGAAACTCCCTTTTGCTGCGAAATACCACGGTTTATGACTGTCGCCACAAACCCCCTTCCTGGACCTTGTCATGTGTTATGTACCGGTACACACAGTCTCACAACAAATTTGCCTCGCTTGCTCAACTGGTCTACCAAATGGTCATGTAATGTTAAAGCAGCAAACATTTAGTGCTATAAATTATACCTTTAATTGAAATGGCTGTGCCGTAACATAAGCAGTGGCCCAGGCTCATTCCCAGGCAAGTGTATGTGTATTTTTATGAGAAAAATATGCCAATGGGAGAAGGTTTTCCCTAAATGCTTTGAGATACTCTGTCAGATTCATTCCACCGGTGCTCCATACTCTCATTTCATTCGTCTGCAATCAACGCTATATAATCTTAGCAACTGATGGCAATTGATACCTCTGTCTGTGTGTCTGTAATCGAAGTGATAAAATTAAACAGGACAGGCTACGTACGTATAACGTACCACTGAGGTGCAATCGCGTAACCACAGCTACAGTTGACAAGCAATAACTCGTACATACTATGAGTGTGTATCTGTAGCCTCAAGTACCCATCATGCAATGCGAATGCGCCATATTATTATCTATGGCCTGTCCGGATCCACGGTATTGTCCGCATTATCTCATGAACGGTAAGATATATATTTGGGGGGGGGGACTTTATTGAACATAATATGTGTGTTTTGATTTTCTCTGCAACTTTTGTCTCTGCGCAGTCAACGTGCAACTGCATACGACTGTGTGCCTTCCCACATTTTTAACCTCAGGATGGACACAGAGAAAGTCTCCACAACGCACTGCTTAGTTTTTGAACTCGTGAAATAACAAACGGTGGAAAAATGCCAAAAGTCAGGTAATCCTAGAATGTATGGTCAGTCATGGAAAGACAAATTTTGATAACTGTGCTCCGGCTAAGAAATCTGGAGTAGCACTAGCAAACGAAAGATCAGCAACTACAATAAAACCAAATTTAATGTCCAATCTCGCTGTTGGCGTCGTGGCAGGGCCACGAAAGCAATGAAACTACTTACCGGCAAAACTCATGTTCAGGAATTAACATCTGACTACTCAATTATCAGGCTTGGTCCGGGAAAGTCTGTAGTCAAAATCAGCTGGACAGCACAATATTTTGGCCACGCTGATCATAGCGCTGAAGAGATCAGATGCATCAAATAGACCTACGTGACTATGTGATATAGTCACGTCCCGTAAAAGAGACCCGTGGCTTCTAGTTAACAGATTCTCTTCCGAATAAAAGGTGTCGATGCCATATTCAAACATTTTTCTTCCCGTAAAATTTTACCTTTGAATTATTTATCCTATTACACTACAAGTAATTACTGTATACCATATTCATAACGTAAGTAGTGACGATAATATACTGAAACGTTTGACACTGAACGACGAGGAAATAATCGCAGTGAAACACTACATTCGGCACTAAACAACTGAAGAAAATGTGACTGAAAATTAAAACATAGGCTTACACATTATTAGCAGAGATTCGAATCGGTGACCTCCAGAATAAGTTAGGCGTATGACATAAAAGTAGATAAGGTATGTGTTCTATTGGGTTATTACGCAGCGTATAGTGGTAATTCCTTACCGACGTTTCGGGACAAAATATCGGTCCCATCTTCAAGGGTCAAGACACCCAAGAAACCTTGAATATGGGACTGATACGTTGTCCCGGAACGTCGATAAGGAATTACCATTCTACGCTGCCTATAATCCCGAAAGGCTCAGACCTCATCTACTTGGAGGCGGGAGCCTGAAATCACGCATACCTAAAAGCACTGTACGTCAATATACACACGACGATAGAAGGTGTTCAATATACGTGCAGTTCCAATAACATATGTCCACCATAATCCAAACATATATGGCACGGTATGGATACATGGATGAAAGTATGGAAGGATGGATGGATGGATATAGAGATACGATGATAAAGAAATTGAATGACTGATGACAGATGCTGGATGATCAGTTACGTGGTTGATCCGTGAACTGAATCAAGAAGCTCTTTCAACTGCTCAGATTACACAGCGCCAGGTAGTGGTACATAAATTACGAATTGGATAAGATTGGGTAAGGACGTCGCAGTAGTTCATTTACCACTGCCCGAACATGTTCCTGGAAGGAAATAATAAAACCTCAAACGTACCGATCAGGACTTTTAGTGTCTGCGACAAAATTCGAAACCCAGGCCTCTCGATACGAAGTTGGCGTTATAATCATTTGGCAGCGTCCTTGGGGTTGTATGGGCACGTGATGACATGCGGAAGGATGACTACAGAAAGGATGAAAATATGGTTTGCGACTACGACGCATGTTCGAATGTTCGTGTACGAAGAATGCCGAAGGACGTTGGATGCAAGGACAGAAGGAAGCTAAAGCAGAAGCAAGTGCAATAGTAAAACTATCTGTACATTACAATACGAGCAAAGGTAAAGGTTGCCCCTAACATGACAAGCAGGCAAACGGGGAAGTAGAAGCACAGCTTAACCTTGGCGGTAGATGGTAGTGGGCGGTCAAACTCACGCCCCGGCCGCTTTACCCCCCGGAAAAGAAACTTGTTACCCATTGCATAGGAGTCCAGATGGGCTCCAGGGGCGGTCTGGACGGGTGTGGAAAACAGAAAGTCTATTGCGCCCATTCGAACACCGCACCACCCAGACCATGCTGATTCGCTAAACACGCTACGCTATCTCGGCCCCACATTATAAAACGGGTAGTTCCCTAGTTCAGTTTCACAGCAGAGTCCAAGTGCATGTTTCAACGAATATAGAAGCAAGAGTCGCTGGAAGCAATTTGTGTACCTGAACTCAAGTTAAGTCCTTGACAGGGTGTAGAACGTAGACACCTGTTCCCTACGCTTGACTTTAATTACGACATATAAAGACATAATATATAATTAACGTTCACGCCACACCAGACACCATCGTGATGCGACTCATTCTCACACACAACAAGCAGTAGAGTAGCTAATATCCCTAAAACGAACGTCTCGTCTGTACAGCTAGTTGTGGTGGTTTCGCTATTTTCGGTTCAGCTCCTTCCTTTGATATTCGCCTCCATAACTTTAAGATTCTATGGAAAGGAGGAATGGTCGTTGAGTGTCTATCCAAACCGCCTACTTTCCTGAATTAGTAGGAAATCTAGCTTTGAAAAAATTGCATTCATACAGCTTGAAATTTATTCTCCTCTTTATGGTTCTCTGAGTTATAAATATATAAATCCTCAATCGTAACCTTTCGAAGTAACAGCTGCCTCCATCTTCAGGGTAGGCTCTAACATTCCTGACGACATACCATACAGCTAAACGTCATACGGTAAAACCACAGAATAAATGAAAGAGTGACTTTCTTATAACAGTACTGCCGAAAATTCGAGACTTTTGGATGTTATACCGCATTAAGCTAGAAACAATTAGCGACACTTCGGAGATTCGTACTAGCTCCATCCTCAGGGTTTAGCAGTCCAGGAGGAGTAGGTGATCGGACAGATACAGGCAAATTGCTTTGGTATGGAAAATTTGGATGTTGAAAGGGCGGTTGGAGCTGTGATCCAACAAAAACTGATTGCTGATTACCAATCAGTTTATCAATGACTTGATATTAAAATCCCAGACAATTTAAAACTTCTACAATACCAATTCGTATCTTCGTGAAAATATCAAATAATATAGGTTATATTATCCTTCGTCTGATCTGTGGAATGAAATTTGACAACTGGAGATTTCGTGTATTGTGAAAATTAAAACAGCATAATTATGTTTAACAGAGAAAAGTGCCCATTCTTCAGGAGAGAAATGGTTGCTTTCCTCATCAATACAGCATTATATATAGGCTGAAACTAATGAAGTAAAAATGACCAATTTATATATTTACGATGCAATACTGCTTAATTTTAAGGAAAACGTCCGGAGATTGGAACTGGAATAACACCCAAAGTGACTTGCACATCGCTAAAACAGCCATGTCTACCATGCATACTAATAGGAGTGTTAGGTAAAACGATAGAGATGTCCACGTGCACGTCATGAAGACGTTGAGGAATGGAAGTATTTTGCCACGCATTCGTGACCTCGGCATTTGATGGAGGTGAGCCATTGGGTAGAAAGATGTAGAGGGGTGGGAGCTGTCGGTTGGGGTGGTGGTGGGGGTGGGGGTTAGAGACCTGGACGTTCCAGCTAAGAGAAAATTCTCTTGGCGGTAGAAGAAATCGAGAGTATTGACTAGCTTTAATAATATATATGTTCGTGTGTCTGTTTTATATCATGCCCGTAATAAGAAAGTGAGAACAAACAGTGGTTAAATTTTTAACATACTTCAATATAGGTATACAGAATTATAATTTAGCCTGTTGTTTTGTATGGGTGTGAAAATTGGTCGCCCACAATGAGGGAGGAACGTAGGTTGAGGGTGTTTGAGAATAGGGTTTTGTGGAGAATATTTGGGCCTCAGAGGGACAAAGTAGCATGGGAGTGGAGAAAACCATATAATGAGAAGCTTAATGATCTGTACTCCTCACTAAATACTGTTCGTGTGATAAAATCGAGAATGCGATGGGCGGGGTATGTAGCACGTATGGGGAGGGGGAGGCGTATACAGGGTTTTGGTGGGGAATCCTCAGGGAAAGAGACAACTTGATGAGACCCAGGTGTAGACGGGAGTATAATATTCAGGTGGATCTTCAGGAAGTGGGATGTGGGGGGTATGGACTGGATCGAAATGGCTCAGGTCAGGGACAGGTGGCGGGCACTTGTAAATGCGGTAATGAACCTTTGGGCTCCATAAAGTGCGGGGAATTTCTTGACTAGCTGAAAACCGGTTAGCTTCTCAAGAAGGACTCTGATCCATGGAGTATGTTACATCAATAAAAAAGAACATGGGTAACGGTAGTTTTCTCCAGTTTAAAATCTCGCCTCTTGCTTTAAGACGCTGATGAAAGGCATAGGACATCTGGGGACAGTGTAGGCATTCTTTTTCTCTGCACTTACTGATGTAGTAAATGAAACGCAATCGCCAGTGTTAACTAAGACGCACTGAAAGGGTACCTAAAACAGCCATTAACAACAAAACTACAGGTCAGTTACCACATTTTCTTGCTTCTTCTTTCTACGTCAGACCTCTTCTACCTACTCACTATACGTGCAGAGAGCTATCACGGCACTTGATCGCAATTACACACACTAGGTACGACTTCTCTGTACAAGGGATCAGCTCGTTACAAAGACCTCTACCTGACGACACACAACACTCATGAGACAGATATCCATGCCCCCGACAGGATTCGAACCCGCAATCCCAGCAAGCAAGCGGCCGTAGACCTACGCATTAGACCGCGCGGCCTCCGGGATCGGCCAGTTGCCACGTTTACAGAACTGAACTCTCAGTGAAACAACGTAAGGAATGTACGAGCATCACCCCCTTATTCAGATAGAAAGGTAATTTGTGCTGGGGGTTAATTGACAAATATATGCTTAATGTCTAAGTAGAGAACGATGTTCTGATAATGCAAGGAATTTTATTTTTCTCTGTTACTCATATGCGTTCTTTATCTCTCTAAAACCGTCTGCAGTATCGAAATAATGGTAACAGTTGAGGTCTACCGCAATAAGGCACTATACCGTGGAACGACAATGTGAATTTTCGTAAGTTTATTCAAGTACGGTAAAGTGAAATGTGATCATGTGACAAGAAAGGGATCAAAGTTTAATTTTCTCTCCTTGATGAATATTGGACTTCAGCGTCATTGTCTCCATTGCCACTTAATTTAACCATCGATAAAGAATGATTGATCAGTTAAAAGAGAACAGAAAATACCTACAGGTTTATAGCCTCTGGAAGAAGGGAAAAATCCATTACTCTTATCTAAAATTGAGAATAAGAATAAGAAAAAGAAGAAGAGAGTATAAGAATGGGAAGTAGTCTGACATCACACCCTTCTTCGAATCTACGCAGCAGCTGGTAATATCGTGTGACCACAAGCGAACTACACTGATGACGTCAAACAGTCAATGAACGAACATAGGAGAAAATGGGACACCTTAAGCCTTAAGCCGCAGTATATTTTAATATTATACATACGTACACGTGTATATCTATATATATATATATATATAAATTGTACATGTATATGCATATTCACGTCTACAGGCGAGCTGTAGTAAAGTGTATAGCAGAGAATTTCTTAATTCAGAATCAGAACCTATTAAAGCAAACGAAGAGTTCGGAAGTTTTTTCGTAGAAGAACGAATGTGGGGAACATCTATTTTTACTTATCCTAATTTCAAAGAGTACAGTCAGAACCAAAATATTTTATCTAGTTTAATAATTGATAATGTTCCCTACGCTGAACATGTGTAGAAAGGTTGTGATGATTTAGGCCTAATTAATTCGTTATGGCGCTGTTCGTAACTCAGAATATAGACCTACAGCGCACAGATAACTGATGAACTAACTCCATTGAGCAGAGTCCTTTTGAGGAGCTAACAGCCCAATTTTTTTACCTTGTCAACAAATACCATCCATTTTGTTGAAAGCGATGTTCATTACCGTCTTCACAGCAACCAAAATTTCGCCTTTGTTCTGACTCAGACTAATACAGTACACACCAACCACCCCCATTTCTTTAATATCCATTTGAATATTATCAAACACGTCTACATCTTCGAAGAGGTCTGTTTCCTTCAGGATTCCCCACCAAAAAAGTATAAGCATTCTACTTCTCCTTATTCGTGCCACATGCCCCACCGATGACGTGACTTAATCATTCGAATCATATTTGATGAGGACAGAAATAATAAATCAATCAAATGAGCTACTTTCTCCACATGCCAACCCTTTGACGACTAACGACCCCTATAGGGGTCGTACCGCACCGCTAACCTCTAAAGTTGCATTTTATATATTTATTCAACAAATAAAGGTATTGAATATTTTAAACATGGTATACACTCTCCGTTTTTCTCTTCAAAATGCAGTTTGTTTCATAATTATAACGTATTTGGTTCCTGTATTATTCACATTTTATATACAGAATATGCTAAAATTAAAAAATAATTCCGGCTCCAAAAGTGTAATTTTTATACACATACGTCGGAACTAAATAAAAGTATGTATGTTGATATCACTTTATAACCCACATTCTTTACCAGAAATTCCACCAAATTATCAGCAAGGGTCGACAAGTTCAGTAAATCTTTTTATTTCAATGGGGCATAAACTGTACTGGATATTGATAGAGATGAACAAGATTATTAGCAGTTGTAAACAAATTGCTGCCCCACGGGGTATCCGAACATACAAGTACAACAGGGAGAGACCACAATACACGGCATCACGTCTGTGTCTCCTTCAGCATATAGCCTAAAACCTTAACAATTCCTATGGCTGTAGGACCGTAATACAATTACACTCTCTCCTAACATCCGAGTTTGCAAACGGTACTCATCTCCTAACGGTTAATGAGGTTACAAAAAATGTCATGAACTTAAGTGTATTATATGAGGCAATGGAAATTCATTTCATTTCTAATCATTAAGTTACCACAACATTTCACGATCCATTTGAAAGTAACATTCAACAATAAGACTATTCAGCGACAAATTGACCTTAAATTGAGCGAATAAATTAGCGAATTGCTACATGTGGAGCATAGCTTTGTATGGTGCAACACCTGGACAGTTCGGAAAGTAGATCAGACATACCTTGACAGCTTTAAAATCTGGTGCTGGAGGACCAAGAAGAGCATTTACGCCGAAAAGGAAAGTACTACAGACAGTCAATGTGTAAAGAAACACCTTGTATACAACAAAACGAAGGGAGGCTAACTGTACTGGTCATATCTTGCGTAGGAACTGCCGTATTAAAACACGTTATTGAAGGAAAAGTGGAAGGAAATATAGACGTAACGGGAAGAAGATGGCATAAGAAGCTACGGACAAACCTTAAAAAACGAGAAGAAACTGAAAATTACAAGAGGAAGCAGCATATCGGACTCTGTCGAGAACTTGCTTTGGAAGA
>Ga0123354_10004478_pt1 | contig 19814 bp, 9 predicted proteins | sample TergutLab28metaG_2_FD_97872 | JGI IMG/M metagenome (GOLD analysis project Ga0123354, IMG submission 97872) | Labiotermes labralis P4 segment gut microbial communities from Petit-Saut dam, French Guiana - Lab288 P4 | ecosystem: Host-associated > Arthropoda: Insects > Digestive system > Gut ...
ACGTGAAACATGAAGATTCCATTTGTATTGGTAAACAGTTAACAGTGTTTCAGAAGAGCTTCTTGCTGCCATATTCATTGTAGTGAAAACTGCCCTGAAGATGGAGGCGTCAAGATCCTCCAAAACGTTGTTGCCTGTATACCAGTTTGCACCACTGTAAGAACCTGAAGTCTCACAAGTGGGGAATAAATATTATAATGTAGCCATAATGGCATTTGGAAACTAAAATCTCCCCTGTCTGTGAAGAGCTACACTTTTTTTTTTCTGTTAATTTGAGAACTCAGAAATATTTTTCCACAAATTCCTTGGTATTTCGGTTCAGTGTATGCCTCTGTCTCTTTTTTCTGCCTGTCTATCTGTCCTCTTGTCTTGCTAGTACACTGTCCCCTTGCAGGAGAATGCTGAGTGCTTGGCTTCGGTTTGTTGCAGGAATCTTGTGTAGTGTGAGGGAGAATGTGTTCTTCCACTAAGTCAGGTGCATGAATTAGTGATTAAATTTGTACTATTCCAATACACTAGTTTCATTTCTTGTTATATAGTACTGTGGCATTTTGTTGCATATCTAAATTAAGTTGCACTATTAATCTACTAATTTGTAATGAATGAGGATTAATATTGAAAACTTTCTTGTATCTGAGTGACTGTAAGAAGTGAACAGCTGTCTGCTGGAAGTACCAGGCAGTGATCAGCTGCATACTTAGGTCATCTTTATACCACAGGAAATTCCAATTCTAAATCTGAAAAATACAAATTACACTGAAGTGCTTTAAAAATAAGAAATAATGGGCTTGTATTGTTGAAAGAATACACTTTGTTTAGCAGTGTGTCTAATGAAATAAATACTCTTTGTATGGATTTGTTTTAGTGTTGCAATGTCTAGTTTTAAAATTAATAAACACAATTGTATGTAATAGTATGATCATTTTGAAGCATTTTGGAACAAGGCTGGGGGAGGCAGTTATTTTAAGATTGGTGGAAAGAGGAGTTAAATGAAATTAAAGAATGTAAGGAATTGATGCTGTATTATGTGTGAGGAGCTGTAATATTTCTCTCTTATTGTTATGAGTCTAATACAACTCTATTCTGTGTATTCACTAGACTCTTCATTCAAACCTCATTACATGTTTTGGCAAATGATTTTTGTGTCATCAGGCAGGCTTGTATACAAAATGGTAAACTGAAGTGCAAAATATGTAGTGATACTGAATGAATATTGTAGTGGATACATAAAACAGAGTAGTGTATGGTCCATATTTTTTTGGATGAAGATGGTTTGTGTTTCACATATCATTTCACATGGCAGCAGATGCTACTACCACTTAATTATATACACAAAGCACTACAGGATGCCCCACACACGTGCACGCACGCATGCTGTGTTTCTTAGAAAAACTGCAACTTCAAGATTACTGTAGTATTTATGGCATGTTTTATCTAGTTGATTTTTTTAGTCACTAAACATATGTTGAAGCTACATAATATTTAGGAAAACTTTTATTGCTAATGAATTTTATAATATGTCATAAAAACAAATGTAAATTGATACTTTGTGGCAGGAAATAGTGCTTACAGGACATAGCCCCTGCAGAACACTGGCAGGAAACAGTGGATACTTTAATGTCACGCCATATGACCACGCTATGAAAGTAGAGAGTTGTGTAAATTTCCTGTTAGCTGTGTTCTGAGGAGTGATTTCCTCTTTTACACTACATGTTTTTTACATATTGGAGTTTACACGGAGTTGAATACGTTGAACCCCTCGTATTGTAGTCTAAATTGTTTGACCTTCACTAGCATGATTATTTGAGTAAATTGAGTAGCTTGTTAGTGTAATTAGTGATTAGTAGTAGAGTTGCTATTAAAAATACAGGAGCCCCATTAATGTTTATGTGCCTATTCATCAGCCATGAGGCTGGTTTGTCTACAGAATAATGGATAAGTCAAACCAAATCAGCAGAAAACAAACACAGTTGTGGATAAGACTTTAAACAGAACAGTGTCCATGTGTAGAACCTGAGAAGAGACCATGAAATAGAATAACAAAGATGTTATATTGTCTGTGTTAATAGTTGACGATTATGCCTTGAAATTTTATGGGAAGACGGTGGTATTGCTGCATCCATTAAAAATTTTTTTCATTGGATGCAGATGAGTTCTCAGCCTTATGCTTCCATGAATTTACCCATGGAGAAAGAACCCGCAGTACTCATTGGATTGGACACAGGTTAGCCCCTGACCCATTGATAGTGAAGAGCCTTGCCTGCTACTAGGAACTAAACCCAGATATTCCAATCATCCAGCATGTGGGCTGGTCACTAGACTGACTGCAGCAAAGTTGAATGAGTGACACTGAGGTTAGCAGCAGAAATAAAAACAATAAAAATGGCCTTAGTTTAATTGCATTGAGTAAATTCATAATAATGTGGTGTAATAGCAGCTAAGGTAAAGGGCATACTATTCACCCAGTGGTGGTGGTGGTGGTGAGGAGGAAGAGGAGGAAGTGGGTGATGACAACAGTGATGGTGACACGCATATGAGGGAGATAGGAAATGTATAGAAAATTATAGCCTATAAAGATGATTCGGAGGACTAACTTTGGGAGATGTAAGTGTATATGGGAGTACAATATTAAGTATATTTTAGCCTTTCAAGACCAGAAAACAGGAAAGTAATTTTCTGTCCAGTGCATCATGATGTCTCAAAGAATACCGCTTAACTTGTGGGTATCCAATTTTTACCACTTGTACTTCTTGTAAGTCAAGTGTTAAGATGAGTATTGAGCATTGGTAGAATGTTACTGATGGTGGACATGAAAATGCTTAAAGAAAAACGTTTCCCAGTGCTGCTTTGTCCACTACAATTCATCTCACATTCATTGGCAAGAATTGAACCTGTGCCTCTGCAGTGAGTTACTAATGACTGCCTGAGCCATTGCATGGCCATGAAAGACCTGACTTCATCTAAAATACTTATAAATATTCAGTTTGTTCCTCACAGAGAACATTACTCCCTTTCCACGACAAAGACCAACCAGTTAATGCTGTCAGGGAAATAAGGGTTTTTATTCTGAGAATCATATACAGTGCAGTATGCTAGAATGAATGTAATTGGTTCTAGAACCTCGTTCGTTATAGCATCTGTTCGTTCTAGCATACATTGAAATGTATGTACTTGGGTAATCCATTCCAGGCCCACAGCCTAGAGCAAAGCTACCATCCAACACAACCAATTAAACAGGAAAAATATAATACAAAATCAAAAATATAAGTGTAAAAATGATATAAAATGAATTTATTTAACTTTTATACACTGTGCATATAAATTTGAAAAACATAAACAGTCTTTCCTTAGTGAAAACTATGAACAGACATTCCATAATACAAATCATAAAAAAAATCACATATAGGTGAAAGGAGAGAAGTCATTATCCCTACTCATCTTGAAAAGGCCTGACACGTCATGTGCACGCACATGCCACATCGACCGATAGTATTCCTCCGCGTTCGTTTAGCATCTGTGTTCGTTGTAGCATCCTGATTTTATTGATAAAAACTATTTGTTTTATCATATGCAACTGTATACTGTTTAATACAAGTGTTAAAATGACTATGAATGAACAGTTGGAAAAGATATGGAAGGATGTTTTCATGGCTTGTTTCAAGTAACTATCTCAGCATTTGCGTGGATGGACTGAGTAAGACCATGAGAAATCTCACCTTACTCACTCTTCAGGTGAACATGTAAACCTAAAGTAAAGTTCACTCTAGAATAGGCCACGAAGGCCCAGAAGGGGAGTAGAGGTATAGCTCTACTCTTTCCTTAACCTCGGCACTAGATGGGGGTGGGTGGTAAACGCCACACCCTGGCCGCTTTGCCCCCGGGAAAGACCTGGTACCCATTGTACAGGAGGCTGGGTGGGCTCCAGGACCGGTCTGGATGGGTGCGGAAAATCTCGCCCCCATCGGGATTTGATCTCCGGACTGTCCAGCCCGTAGCACGTTGCTATACCGACTGAGCCATCCCGGTCCACGCGTGTAAACCTAGAATCTACTAAATACAAAGCAACTGTGGTACTCAGTTGACTGCAACATTCAGTTGATTCACTGGTAGCAAAAGTATAATTATGAACTATGTGTATATATATATATATATATATATGAGATTTGAGTTTTTTATATTGCTGATTATTTGTGTGTATGCAGCACTTACAACCCAGTTGTTAATGCTACACAGCATCGTATCTCAGAAGATGTATTCTCAGGAACATTTACTTGTAGAGTGTCTGTGAGGCTGTTATTTGAATCAGTGCAGACAAGAGCTGTTGTGTTTCATTTCATATTGCCTTTGACAGTTGTTTGGGACAAATTCTTTTTGTCAGGGAAACTGAACACACCCTGCCACTAGAATTTATCTGATTAAATGATCCATAGTGCGCAGTGTTATTGGGTCTGTTGCTGATGGCAGAATAAATTTGCTCTTTCCTGTCACAGGACATTCCTATACATCTAATAGTACAAGTTAAGAATTAATTCCAATAGAACACTGTGAAGCCATTTGAACATTTGGGGCAAGATTGTGTTTATTTTTCCCCTAAAACTTATAAAATTTTAAGGTAGTAATTACCAGTATAGTTCTTGTTTCTGAAAACAAGACAGAATACTCTAGAGACCAAATTGGTGTAAAGTTAGGGTGGAAAATAAATAACCTTATAACTGTGGGAAGGTAAAATGAATAATGTTATATATCATAAATGCATTGAATAGCATCTCCATTCAGTTATCAGGAATATGATATGTTTTACATATGCATTTTTTGTGGTGTGTACAGTTGATTACATTCACATTAAGAGATGCATTTAAGTTACATATGAAAATCTTTATAAGAATTTATATTCAGTATACTAGTAGTAGTCACAATGACACATCTTTGAAGACATGTTTCATTTTGTGTGTGTGTGTGTGTGTGTGTGTCTGTGTCTGTGTGTGTATGTATGTGTGTGTCAGTGTGTGTGTGTGTGTGGGGGGGGGAAGAATATTTGTCTGCAGAGCAGTGGGTTTTTATCCTAATCAGAGAAAATGTAACATTTTTTGTGTCATTTAAGTGCACAGTATACAGCATGGTTTTTGGAGGTGGTGTTCAGTGCTGTCCGTACTTTTACTAGGCATTGCAACACGTGAAGTTTACATGGATGAGAGGAGTAAGAAAGCATAGTAGTGTGGGACTTAAATTTTTTATTGTACCAACAGCAATAACATTTCTGTTTATTGTAAATAAATTTTTTAAAAATAATTAGAAGCTCAAAATGCACACTGTACTGATTTAACTATACTCTATAAGATATTTCATGGTTTAAATCCCATCATTTTGTGTTGTACTGTATTATTGATATTGTAAAGCTACTGTTTACTGCAGTTTGAAAAATGTACTTATTTAAATTAATTTGAAATTATGACATACTGATATAGAAATTCCCATGTCATAAATTGCTTGACAGAGAGCTGCTCACTTCTGTCCTAGTTGCTAACGCCCCATGGGTGACCTTATCTGCCTTTCTGTCCAGTTTGTAGAAACCAACACGGGCACACACATTCTCCCCCACACCACTTGAGCAAGCGAGCAGTATGGAACGGGTTGTTATTTACTAGGTTGCTTGTGTTGGTCGCCCACTATTGCTGCTGGTGCTGGTGGTTACTGCTGCTGATGCTGCTGCTGTTACTGTTGATGTTGTTGTTGTTTTTGTTGTTGTTGATGTTGATGTTGTTGCTACACCATTACATTTTGTAATACAGTATAATAGATTGTGCTCTCTTTTAGGTGAGGTTGGTAGCCTGTTGCCTTCATACATACTTTGCATTGTAGCTGGCAGCAGACCCACGAATGACATCTGGGAATGTTTGCTTTCAGAACCTACCAACTCCAGTCAACTTGTTTCCTTAACTCGTAAACATATTATCCAATTTAATTGTCTCGAAATAATGTACGTGAATTTTGAGATATCTTAATATAAATGCCTCATGTTTGTCACAAAATTTTTAAAGTGGGGATACCACGTCTGTACCACAACAAACAAACTGCTTTTACTTGCATTCGTTTCACAGATTCATTGTAGTTGTTGCCATCTGTGGCAGCTGTGGTGAATCCCAGTCTGAAACTCGGGTCATCAAGCACAGCTTTGGCAGAAAACGAACAATTTAGCAGTTCAGTTGCAAATTCCTCTAAATATGGTAACCATGACTTTTAGACATAATATTTGAAGAGATTTATTTGTATTGTTTGTTTCTGTACAACTAATAGCAAATGGGATGTTTCAGAGAATTTTAAAAAGTTTTATTCAAGTATAAATTAATTAACAAGGAAGAATAGATGTTGCATAACCTTGATATATATATGTAAATTGCCATAAAGTTAATATTTTGTCTATAACAATACACACTTTTATAAATTTGGGTTCCTTTGACATTGAAATACAATCCTAAAAGGACTTTTGGTAAGATTATGGGGCCAAATTTGGAAATTTTATCAAAATCTAGAAGAAATATTACCCCATTTCAGATAAATAAGAACAATATATTGACAGCATTCATTATTAATGATTTTTGCATGTATTATTGATAGTTATTTATTTATTTATCACAGAAATAAATGTTTCAAAGCAGATATTTATCAGTCTTTACAAAGCTGATCACATTGCACTCAGAGTCAGAAATAATTTTGCCTCGTAGGCCTGTGATATGTAGCAAAACATTACTAGTTTTGAAAAATGTTCAAAGGGAATTTACAGATCATAATGAGTTCTATATTGCTTACCTTGCACCTGTAGGAGAGGGGCAACATATAAGTAGACTGATTTGACTTCCCAAATGGTTGGTAAATAGTGAACAGTCAAAGCTACTTGTGCAGGATCATGTGTTTGTATTACAATAGATCGTTACATACTTTCTGTCTTGTTACTCATAAAACCTATTATAAGGAATTTTAGTGCTTGATTTTGGTTTGTCCATCTCCAGTCAGTGTCAGTGATTCCAAATATGAAAATTGGTCCAACTGTTGATTATCTGAGTTGGTAGCTTGTGGAAACAAATCTGCCCTGGTAATACCACAGCTTGGGGTTCACTTTTGGTCTCCTTTTGTCACTCTGCATCAAAATGAGACAATGCTCTCCTCGGGGGACAGTTCCTACCCTGTGAATTCTCCCTCTCAGCAGCATATGCTGCAGCAGTGTCTGTTCACTAGCCCACCCAGAATCATTCAGCTGAAAGGCCTCCCAAATTGTGCCTGATAGAATAATTACCATCTTCAGCGTGTGTTTTTAATTGATACAAGTTTGTATGGAACTGAAGGATTTAACAGCTGAATCAAAATGTACTTACCAAATTGAAACAATGGAAAGTTGCACTTCTCCAAATTGCAGCAAGAAGGTGAAAGGGCATTAGATCAGTTTGTTCTCAAACCACAGAATTATTGAAATGTGTGTGTTATTTTCATTCATAATCATAGCTTCTCTCCTACCATTATTTGATATACATGAGTCAGTAAGGTTAATCAGTAGCAGCGTGAATGTGAAGTGTACTTTTGGCACCCACTGTGCCATGTTACCACATTTATTTTGGTGATAATAATGAGATATGAGATGCATTAATTTGTCATGTGGATTCAGGGTCTGAAAAAGAATCTTAACCATGTGTAAGTAAGTGAGATAAAAAGGAAATATGTTTTACCCACCAAAGCAAGGAAATCTCTGAAACAGTGTCAGATTGAAAATGTATGGTACTTTATTCACAATGTGATCTGTTTTATTGAGTGGACTGATCTGCCTTTGGTGTCTCCTCATATCACTGCAGAATTTTGCAGTGGGTATGATTTTGTGAGGACCTGATGTAGAAGGTGGGTCAGGCTCACTCTTCCATCTTACATAAGTTTTAAAAATTAAAAGTTCTCATTCAGCTTGTAAATGTAAAACAGTCTAGATTGTCCCATCTTTTGTCAGTCCCATATAATTTTTTTTTTAATTACAGTAGGAATTTACATGCAGAGATTTTGCAAGTCATTATAATTGTGCCCTAGAAACACATGATATCATGTTTCATTATTTCTTCATATTGTACATGATCAACCTTCATCTTGTTAGAACATGCAGTATGGTAATCATTTGCATGAGAATATTAGGTGCAAAATTGGAGTTAATGTAAAATGACTTGTATTTTATCATTTAATACCTAATTTCTTGACATGTTAGGAATTGTGTTTGACAGAGTTTGGGTAGGCCTGCTGTGCTGTAAGATCTTGACCCCTGCCCTCTCTCCCTCACATCACCTTGCATTGCTCAAAGGTCACCAGTAATATCACCTCCATTCTGATGCTTGGTTACTGCCACAGCTGCTCTTTTGATATATACATCCTTCCCTCTCTGTCATTTCTATCTCAAAGCTAGGTTACTATTTTTGTTATAAGTTCATTTCATGTGAATAATTTTACTGGCTTTATTTACTGTGAGTTATTGTGCTGTTGAATGAAATTTTAACACCACTTAATCGAAGCAGGACCATCATGTAGGCTTTCTGCATCATGAACAGTCTCCTTATTCAGTCCATATATTTCTGTGGTGCATCCATGGAATGGACCCCAGTGTTCTGCAACCCCTTTAGTGGATGTGAGCACTACCCTCTTCCAGCCCTACCCAGTCCACCTTAGTTAGCCCCCTAACACCCTGAACTAACACTAAACTTGTCTCTCTCTGACACGCTGGGGCTGAAACACACAGTGGCTACGTTCCGGAAGGGAGTTCGTGCTGTGCAGATGGTGGGCAGAGCAAGTATGTATTCAGCCTGCTTGCTCGGACAGTCTTACACACCACACACACACACACACACACATACACACACCTACTCATATTTACACATGTTTTGCAAATCATGCATTCTTGTAAATACAAGAAAGATGCTTGAAGAATGTAAGAATAAATGGTGCAGGCACTTACAAATTTACCAACAGAACACAAACACAATACACTGTTTCAAGTTATTTGTTAAGGAAATATCATTTGTACATTGTAATGTGGATTGTCACTTGTGGTAAGTGTACAGTGTAGTGTCTTGTAGAATTGGTGTTGTATTTGTACATTTGTTAATGACAGGTGGAGGTCATTCTGGGGAAGGGTCACTAAAATTATTTAAACTTGGATCTGTTGGTAAGCTGTGAAGAGCCAATCCATTACATTTCTACACAACCTCACTACATTCAACTATACAGGACTCTGGTGATGGTACACAACTTAGTGAAAAAGTCTTCCTTTGGACTTTGTTCAGTATTCTTAAGATAATGATTATGGGTAAAGTCCAGGAGAGGAAGATTGTTTCACTAAACCTCAGTACATGCTCCTAAAAACAAACGCATATATTCATGGGTAGGTATGAACTTTGTGGGTTATTGTTCATTGGCACAAGTACATGAGGAGAATGGAACAAACTGTGAAGAGACTTTAGACTGAATAAAGAGAGACCAACTTGATGTCACTTGCTTTATTATTTCATTATTTAATGATCAACATGTTTCGGATGTTAATACATCCATCCTCAGGAGCTTGCGACTCATTTGTTGAGTTATTTCATGGGTTGTATTGCTCTGTAAGGGTGGAGGTTTTTGCATTAGCGTACTTATTTAGTGGTGAGCGTTTAGTTGTGACGACTAAACACTCACCACTTAATAAGTACGCTAATGCAAAAACCTCTCTCCTTACAGAGCAATACAACCCATGAAATAACTCAACAAATAAGTCGCAAGCTCCTGAGGATGGATGTATTAACACCCGAAACATGTTGATCATTAAATAATGAAATAATAAAGCAAGTAACATCAAGTTGGTCTGTCTTTATTCAACTATCAAGATGATGCACGGTCCAATAAACATAAGACTTTAGACTGTTTGCTTAGGAGCATCAAGATACTACAGCCTGTATGTTGCCTAAAATAACGAAGTTTTTCCAAGTAATTTTATCTGTTGTGTATCAATTACAATTGTATGAAGCCATATTGGTGAGAACTTCATAGTAGTGGATCTGATGTTAAAATTCCAATTCTTATCACTCTTCTTCTGTCAGGAGGAGTCTTCCATTAATTTCTGGAATCTACTCATAAATTTATTTTTGTGGAGACAATTTGATGATTTGGTTATGTATGTTTGTACATTTCTTCACAGTAATGGGTATTGCTGAGAGGGCTCAGTGCGGTAAGAGACATGCATGATGTGTTTGCTTTTCACGGTTGTCACAAAATTGAATGAAAGATGTTCTTGGAAGTAAAACCACCTGAATCAGTGCACTGTGTTAGAATTTGTACGTGTGTTATTGTGTGTGTGTCGGTAATTTGGAAACTTCTGTCAACTAATTTTTGTTTGGTGTATTTGAGAGGTTGAATAAGTGTCTGAGAATTTGGTAGACACAAATATATGATGTTATGTGTTGGTGACATAACACTAGGAACACTTCGTAGGGAGAATAAAAATTGCTTATGGTCTTCAGACGTTGTAGCTGGTGACGTACATTTCTGAGGATGACAATAAAAGGCTTCTGTAGTTAATAAGAATTATGACACAGGGTGCCAAAGAAAATCTGGGACCCCATACTGGTGTTATGATAAAATATTAACTTGATACAAAACATCCCATTTTGTTTTGAAAATTACTACTATATAAATAATGCAAACACAACTCTGTTTATTACAAAGAGAATAACTTGTGTTTTTAAAAATTCCTACATGTTTTGACATGATTGGGTCATCAACAGGCTTGTAAAATGTATAAAAGGAGGGTAGTTGTGAAATTAATTTTATCATTCTATGGACAGAGATATTGTCACCTCAATTTTTTTACAATTGTAATAATATTTATGAATTTGAATAGACTCTTTCATTCAAAAAGTACCAAGGTTTATCAAATAATAAAAGTATAGTACAATTTTGTAATATTGTTTAAGCTACTTCTTATAATAAAACCAATGAGATGCACTAATTTCTCAAATTTGTTTTAGGAATAGAACTCTACATGTTTCAGACAATTCATCTGTCCACTATCAGGAGTCAGTACTATACACATAGCAATACATACAGGTATATGTCATATAGGTTATGCTGACTGCTTGCTAGCAAGCAGTCAGCATAAACTGTATGACATATACCTATTGCTGTGTGTACAGTACTAACTCCTGATGGTGGACAGAGGAACTGTCAGAAACATGTAGAGTTCTATTCCTAAAACAAATTTGAGAAATTAGTGCATCTCATTGGTTTTATTATAAGAATATATCACAATGCACGGTCGTCTGAATGTCATATTTGTTTAAGCTACATGTACATGACCTTTACTACAACTGGCATAATTGTAATAAAATTGTGTGGTAGATATCTCTGTCTATAGAATGATAAATGTAACTATACAACTAGGCCCCTTTTATAGATCTTACTAGCCTTATGATATCCCAGTAATGTCAAAACATGTAGCAGTTCAATAAAAGTGCAAATTTTCTTTTCGTAGTTACGTTGTACTGCATTTTTTATGTGCTATTAAAATAGTAAGTGTCATACTGGTATTGATGCACAACTAAAAACCTACTGAAGATACGAAGCAGGGATTATCCATTAATTTATCTGCCTCTTCATGAGTATGTGTTCATTTTGGGTCACATAACCTCCCACTCCTATCATTAGAGTTTAGTGCTGCATTGTGACTTCATGCCATTTCCGTTCAGCTCTGCGTTACAACAGCTTCTTCAGAAATGTTTGTCTTATTGGCATCCCATTGTGCTGGGGCACACACTTCTCTGAAGTACATGTGGGTAATGAGCATTGCCCAGTAGTTCATACCACAGCAACAACATTGTTTCCTTCAAATACACAGAGAGGGGAGACTCTTAACATGACATATAAGTGGGTGTTTAAGCATAAAAATAGTTGCTTCTGTTTGTGTACAAGACTATAACAAAACAGGACCTTTGTGGTGCTGTTTGACTGTGGTTACAATGAGTAGTTAAATACCATGACCATACCAGAACACTTTTTTGGCTTTTGTGTTCTATAGCATCATAATTTTGCTTTTCAGAAATCGGATTTACAGATTTATATATTGTTTGGGGACTACCATTACAAGTTTGTTTTGGAGCACTATTTTGAGATACTTTGTACCTTTACCTGCCAAAGTACAAGTATGCCGTCAAATTAAACAAAGAAATGTAAGTGATTATTTCTGTAAATCTATGAAAATTTGTCAGAATTGAAGTATTTTTTATTTTGGTCATTAATGAGGAGTTTCACTGTTGACAGCATGGCAGTAATTTTTTTTTCTCATATGTTTTATATGTAGAAGTTAATACATTTGTCTTAGCACGTGATCCAGTTACTTAGGTTATATTCGGAGAAATCTGTTTTGGTGTTTTCTCAATGAGTAAAAGAAATTAAATTTTCACATGCAGATAATTATTTTCAGCCACAACTACAATTTAATTGAAAGCTTTGTGTGTTTTAAGAACACAAGGTGGTGCATTTCTGTTCTATTAATTCCGTAAATCTTATTGATTAAGTACATTAAACATTTTCTTTTTTTATCTGCAGAAGTAATCATTTTTAAACATTCTCTTCTTATAGAGCATTATGTTCATTTAAATTTGTCTGGATTTGTTAGAAATTAGGAAGTGTAACAAACTTTTATTGTATTATGCGACATTTTCAACCACAGTCAGTATCTTGAATATATCATTGTGACTTATTCCATATCTGTAAAGATCTAACAGAAGGTGAATAAATATGAATATGTAATGATAATGTACACAAACAAAAGTGAGAAATAACTTTTTACACAGAAACACACATACACGCATCTGCACACACATACATGAACTTCGATGAGTAGTCCGGCAATGTGACACTAACACGTAACTAACAGCAAGGCCAATGACTTGGTTGCTGGAAATATGACAATACAACACAGTGTGTAAGTGTTGTAGAATCCTTATTTTGTGTCCCCTCTCCTCAGCAATGATTGTCGTGATGTGTGTCAGTAACACTGTTCGCTGTTTCGGTTGTCGCCACTTTTACTTGATCCTTCTCTTAATACTGCGGTGCATGAAGCATCCACCGCTAGTGACCTTTCCGTGTATAGCTGTTCTGATCAGTGGCTGGTGATCTTGTTGGTTATTATATCAAACTACCAGAATTGCTACACTATTTTCAAATGTTGGAAATTTTTACTAGTTAAAATTATGTGAAAATTTTTGGCATTTTGAGTCTAATTGTAACTTTGTATTCTTTAGCAGTGTTGTTCAGAACTGAAGAATGTTAGATTTAAAGGCTGATTATTGATAGAGTATAATCATTCTGTAAAAATTTTTTAAAATGTATGTTACACACATAATTTATATGCTTATTTTGAATTGTTTGGAATATTGACAAATGTTTAGCCATTCCAAGTCAAAGAAGTTTGTAGCAAATCTGGCACTTGTAGAACCATGTGAAGTGTATGTACTGGGGTCACGTGACATTAGTGGGAAAATATAGAGGAACAGTGTGTTTTGTGGTTTCTGTTGTGATGTATTAAGACGGCCGTAAAAGTTGTCTTTTGTTTCCAATTTGGAGAGCTGAATTTGCTGTGTTCTTTGGACATAGGATGTAGTGTGACAACCTGTCAATGGAAATTTTACATAGAATATTATTTCCACTGCTACTCTGTGGGTGTTAAAACGAGTGTTATTTTTTTTTGTGTGTGTATTCTTTAGTTTATACAAAGTCAGTTCACTTCTCCTCATTATTTTTTCTTTGTTCTTTCCCCTCTCATTCTATGTCCTGTTCTCCTATTGGCTGATAGCTGACGAGGACTACCTGTATGCAAGTAAGTTAGGCCAATCAGCTAACTCGCTTGCTCGTTGAGGATTTGGATTTTCTCTTTTTTTTTTTCCCCCTGCGTGCACACAACTTTACAATGTCTTGTTTCACTTTCTACTCTTTCTCACTTGCTGAAGTCTGTCTCTCACTGTCTCTTTCTCCTTCCAGTGAATAAAAATTCTCATATCTCTTTTTGTCTCATGTTACATGTGACTGTATAGTTTGTTAAGAGCCACATGACAGTTGCAAAATGAGTGACAGTTGTTTAAAGTGAGTTAAGCCTCGATTATCCAATTAACTATGATTGTCATTTGACCCAGCGCCTCAGAGCCTTACTTCTTTTGAACTTGCATTTTTTTAAGTTGTACATGAATACATGATGAATATGTAATGTAACCAACTTTTGTGTAACCACTTAGGTAAGTCCATGTACCAGAGTTCTTCTGAAATTTAATTGGCAGTCAGTAAAAAACTGTGTCTTTTTTTATGAAACCTGCAGATGTATTATTATTATTTAATAGATTAAGTTACTACATGCACCATATCTATGGAAAATCCTTTATCTCCATGATTCTTGTGACTCCTTAAAAATGTTTCGTTAAGAACTGAAATATATCAGAATTTTGGTAGAGCATAGACCATTAGGGATTGTCCCTAGATACTGTTTATTGTTTTTTCTGATTCATTAAATGTTTGATTTATAAATGCACGGAAGCATGCAACACTTTGAAGATTCATTACTATGCTCACAAGAACCAGGTGTCCACCCTTCTTTAAGATCCATTTTACTATTATCTTTCTATCTGTACCGAGGACTCCCAAGTGGTCTTTTTCCCTAATGTTTTACAACCAAAATCTTGAATGCCTTTCTCATACTTTCTCTTAAATGCTGCAAGCATTTTGTGCCCATTGGTTAAGAGTGCAAATTATGGACCTTGGCGCTATACAGTTTTCTGCTATTTTCATCCCCTGGTCCAGATATTTTCCTCAGAACCTAGTCTTAAACTCACTGAATCTGTGTTTATGTGTCTAGCTTGCCAAACCTCTTAGCTTTATACAAACTTTCCATTCTCACAAATATTGGCTTTTGCTGATTCAGTTGTTGTACATATCCCTTTCTGTCAGAGTGAGGAAACAGTATTAATCAATTATACCCTGTCTCATGATACAGTTTCATATCAATTATTGAAGTTAGGCTGTTGACATGTTCTTGGTTCCTGTGTTTCTGAAGTAGTCAGAGAAGTCATTTCTAACTACTGTAACTGACTGTGGTGTGGGATCTTCCTTGGGCAGCCAGTAGTCATTCACATAGTGCAAAAATTTCTTGTTTTCCACATATCTAAAATGAATTACCTAATGACCAGATCCCAGCACTGCATCTTAACCCTAAGCTGATTCATTCCACTTTGAAACTTCAGGAACTGTGTTGACATACATAGCAAATTGTGACGTTAACTGATAAAGAAGGAACTGAAATACAGTTCTTCTAATTACTGCTATGCAAAACCTTATATATATTGCTGAAAACGTCACTTTTGATTTTTAAATGTTCTACACGATCACCCTTCTTGACTTTGTTGTCCCGACATGCTCAGTCTGGTAGGTGATCCTCTTGATGTAAAATAACGGAGCACTATATCCAGTAAAACAACTTGATCATTTCTAGAAAACTGACACAGTTACTTCTCTGTACTCCCACTTACACCACACTCATACGCAACTGCTTTCGCACTGGATTGCTAGCGTCTGTTGTCTGCTGCTAACGTTTTCTCATTTAAATCTCTCCCCTCCTACCTATCACCAACGGTCCTGAATATATGTTGATAGATTAACTTACAACGCATGGCCATGAACCGTCCATTCCTGATGTCAGCAATCCTAAGAAACAACTAAATTAAATGGATCGGCTACAACGTGAATCGAAGATTGTAACAAAGATTATGCATGGCAAAAGTATAGCACCACATGTTTGTACCAGACTAACTAAGTTTGTGCAACAGATCCTGAATTGAGAATCCTTTGTCATTCATTTGGTCATGAAGTTACATTCTTAATGTGGAAACTGAATGTTCATTTCTGCATTTGCAAGAGTTGTCCCTGTTTGTACCAAAATGTTGTAATCTAACCCAGTTTCTGAAGCACTGTTCTCACAGAATCAGTGTCACTGCAATCTAAACAGTCTGATTCGTCAGTTGCTCTTCTCAAAATTAGGTCACATCTGAACATGATGTTATCTATAGTTATCTTGTACCTTACATTCATTTTTCAGAATGTTTTATTTACTTTTATCCTCTTTCTTTACAATGATTGAACTTTGTTGCTTGTTGCTTTATAAACTGTTTTATTGTGTGTTCATGCCACCATTGAAGGGGGCATGTGACGGGTCATGCCTCCACCCTTCTTCCTTGCAAAGGTGTTTTCTTTATTTAATCTCCATCCAATAAGAACCAACAGGATACGCTATTTACTTTCAATGTATTTTGATAATTAACCTCTACATGTTTTGAGCAGGTTTACTGCTTATCACCTCATCAGGAGGTACTTTTCTGTGTATACAGCAATTGGTCTATATCATGCGTTTATGTTGGCAAGATCCTGCCAACTGCCAGTGAACATTAACGCATGACATATAACATTTGGTATATATACAGACAAGTACCTCCTGACGATGAGCAGTAAACCTGCTCGAAACACATAGAGGTTAATTTTCAAAATAAATTGATAGCAACTAGTGCATCCCGTTGGTTCTTATTGTGCGGCTATATCACAATGCACGGTCAACAAAACATTAAATTTATTTAATTTTTTCATCGTTTAGCCTCTAATCCTAATGATTTAAATTATGCTTATATTTTTATTGTTATTTTGTTAGTGTATTGGTGCCACCATTGACCAGTCCTGCCTCTGTCCTTCCTCCTTTACCTCTCACAGCGGAGCTGAGTAGCAGTTGTGGCATGCTCTCAAGTTCATTGTTCCCGGTGTGGTGTAGTTTGCACCTTCTGCATTCTGGGCAAAGTTAGTGTTATGGTGCCTTCTTGAACTCTTCACACTCTTCTGTGAAGTTCAGAGAAATTTTTTTTTCTGTCATGTTTATAATTTACAGTACCATGGCACAATGAAAAGAAGTTGAAATTATGTGCTAAAATAATGAATTATGTTTTGCTAATTTCAAACTGTCGTCAGATTGACAACATATGCTTTATCAGTGTACCTCCAAGTAAGGCAGAATGTCTCAGTAATTTAGGTAGTGTTGTAATGAAAGCACATGAAGTTGAATGTACATACTATTCAAGATGGCATATTGGATTTTAGTATTGCCCAGGAAAAGAATACAGTAGTACACACTTGCCAGAATACACTTCACAGAACGCTTGGAAACTTTGCCAGGTGGAAGGTCATGGTATTTGAAGTTGTTACAGCAGTGACTGTATAGAGGACTCACTTCTGGGATGTGACTCCATAGAGTCTGGTAGATAAACACCAACCTTTTGGAGGAACCTGCTTCTTCCTGCTTAGAAGCCTGAAGATGTTGGCAGCAGATTCTTTGGAAATACCGGAAGTTTTTCTCCCAGGCTGCAGGTTATCATATCCCAGAATTCGATGACCTTCATCCAGAACTCTTTAACTCACTCACACATCTGACATTTGCTGTTCTCTTACACTGCTCAAGGAGATAAATTATGTGAAGAGAGACACTGGCAAGTGCTGGTAGCTCATGGCATGGTACATGTGTATGTTGTAGTGTGTTGCTAGTGAACTTTGCAGCCCTGTATTGTAACACTGGTGTGTCTTGTTCACGTTCCACTGTTGTGTTGTTGAAGATGGTGGTTTTATCTAACTCGCACATGTTTGCACTGGTTTGAACGAATGTTATCATATACCGAGTTGTAACTAGTAACATGTAGTGCAATCTGTGAACCAGTCATATCCTGCAGAATTGTCCGTGTTGGCTTCGGGGCTTCTCATATGAAGAATATGTTCCTAAATCCTGCAAATGTCACAAAAAAATATGCATGTTTCCAAACAAAGAACTTTTGCAGGAACTGGAAATATGGCTGATATCAAAGATGTGAGAATCCTCCAGCCCACCATGAATGTTTTTGTGGGATATGAGTTGTGTATACAAAATGTATACTTTTTTTAGGTTGATTTGGAGCTTGTGACTGGTAAGAAGTGGTAAAGCTGACATTTATCATTTTCAGTAGTTGTCTAGATTGTTGTTACAATTATGTGTAAACTCACATTTACCCACAAAAGGCTTAATGTTCTATAATGTACCCAACAGTATTAATAACAGAAAATCGATCTTCATCATTTGCTGTTGAAATTTTGGTTTTTTTGTTGTGTGCTGTTGAACATGAAAGTGCATTTGTCTTATTTTCTCATTTTTACATGGGAAATAAGATGAACTTGATTAATACTGTCACTTGTGGTGGGTTTTGCATGATGAACTCTTTTATTTTACACAAGGAATTCTTCACTTAGCTGTCAGCATCATGTGCCTGTGATGGTATCCCTGTTACAGCTGTAAAACTACAGTATAATTTGTGTTTTCTTAATACATGACCTGTTGAACCCCAAACCCCTTCTACTAGAAAAAGTAGTGTGTGATGTATCTTTTGTTCTGTGCTATACACTTAAGATCGGTCAGATTATGTTTTTAAAATTGGCAATAGCTGTTGATTTTGGTAGTAGTTTTTCATGAAATATGTATTTAATTTGTTACTAGATTGTTGTGAAAACTGTAAATCTTGTTATGCTGTAGACTAAAACTAAACACTTTTTTTTTTTATTATTCTTTACTCCCCCCCTCTTTATTTTTATTGACCCTTCTCAAAACTGTTAAAGTTTCTGTCATTTGATATTTCAAAAGTCTGTCACAGAAATGAGGCGTTCAGCTAAGTGTTGAAGTTTCCTTAGAAAGGAATAAAGTGGCAACTATTAGAAGAAATCTTGTAAGTTTTTATGGATATATAGTTTAATTTTATGAGATGGTAGTTGCCTACATCCTCTTTGTGTATTTCGTGAATGAGTCTGGTTGACGTGTTTTGAGGGTGGTTTTGTTCTTGCAGATGATCTCCACCCTCCCCCTACGTTTACGCCACCAGAACTACCCAAGAAGGTGCACGTACGAGGTATTTCCTAAATGACAGAGACTTAAAGGGAAAAAATGAGAAGCAATTTTGAAAGCAATTAAGAAAGTTTTGAGCCTGATTTAATTTCAGACACAAATTCATTTGTTTATTTCTGCAATCTATCAAGCACACTGAACACACGTGTGGGTCAGACGAACAGAGCGGTTCAGACCGTTGGGCTCTTGGGTTGTCTTTCTGTATATGTTTTGCTTGTGTATCTGATTTTCTGCTTGCTGGCTGCTCATAACAGGTTTATATTTGCTATAGTACTGACGTTCTTTCAGATTAAAAAGGGCACATTCAACTGTACGTTAAGGTACACTGAGGAACTTGGCTAATATGGTAACACATCTGACATGCGTTGTCAAAGTAACAGTTCGGCTCTTGGCTGAACGCAGGTTATTGTGACTTAAGCTTTTCCATGGTTTTCCTCAGTCTGTCCATTCATATTCCAGGATAGTACCTCATTTAGATATGATAACCTCCAGACATTTGATGCCATATGTTTTAACATACTGAAACCATCTTAAATTAAACCAGAATTAAGTTCAATACATCATCCTTTAATTTCTCTAGGGCATAATCATACTGTACCCCAGCAAGTGAAATGCGTGTTTCCTGATACATTTGTTATCTCTTTACATTTGGAATGTCAAGAGTGTTTCGATGGGGAAATTAATGTACTGTATTCGCTACCAGATTTTCTGAGTAGTAGTGGGTCTGGAATGGGGTCCACTCAGCCTCATGAGGTCAATTGAGGAGCTACTTGAATGAAAAAAGTAGCGGCTCCAGGTCTAGAAAACAGAGATTAAC
>Ga0123354_10004479_pt1 | contig 19813 bp, 13 predicted proteins | sample TergutLab28metaG_2_FD_97872 | JGI IMG/M metagenome (GOLD analysis project Ga0123354, IMG submission 97872) | Labiotermes labralis P4 segment gut microbial communities from Petit-Saut dam, French Guiana - Lab288 P4 | ecosystem: Host-associated > Arthropoda: Insects > Digestive system > Gut ...
ACTTCTCTGGCCATTATCTCCGTAACCGCTCAACTTTGGACATAGGTGTTTTGGGTTATATCGGTATACTTTAACATAAGGAACACCCTCCCGAAGTCTGGCACATTCCTCCTGGGACACCCTTTATATATATATATATATATCAATCTGACACATTCATTTGAGCATTAAGTTATTTTCAACCATCTTCTACATACTTCTGCAGCCCAATCAATCATCTGTGTTTCATTCCACTCAGCTAAGTTTGGCTGTACTAATTAAATAGTACACTGTTGGAGACTACTAGAAATCTGATTTTTAGGCTCCACAGTGTGAATACAGAATCTGAATCATTCACCTTCTGTTAATGAAACTGATACAACTGTTTTAGTCATGTATGCAAAACAGTTTGCAATGCTGACAGCTCAGTTTCCAGTTTCAACTTTTTTGAACAGCTTTCTGTTAATATCAGTACTGAATGGTCATTCAAACTCTCCTTTTGTTTTCAAATGTATTTCAAACATGCTTTCCTGTGTCCAGAAGATAAATATGCCTCCTCACAGCAGATGTACTACCTACAGATGCCTTGTGTTAATTTATATAGTAACTGCCTACATTGTCTATTTTTTAAAATAATTCCATATTAAACTCATTCCAGTATAGCTGAGGTTGAGCTCCACAGTCCATTTCCACATTATTTATGCAAAGCACACTGCCAAAGAACAGCCAACTAAGAACAGTTGTTAATAACTGCTACATCTTTGAACTGAATGGTTTGTGGCTCACAAGTCACATTTCCTAATGTTTAGCGACAATATGAACCGTTAGTTTAGACGTCTGTAATAAAACAAAAAGAAAGAATTCTAAGTTTTAAAAAGTCTATAAGTGTAGGCTCTGACATCAGGTCACAGATAGACAGACAGACATACTCCACATTTGACACCTTGTATTTTGCTATGTAAAGAATGCCTGAAATAGGTAAGCATTAACACCTAAAATCTACTACATCAAAATAATATTAGATATACGTTTTTTGAGAGCTCTATTCCTGACTTAAGCTGACTGGTTAACATTAAACTACGGTACCTATTTTTTTTACTTTATACATTGTCAGCAACAAATCTCAAACCATTTGAATATGAATTTGCATGCCACAGTAGTCAACAACTTAGCACACAAACCTAATGTTCAAAGACTGCCTTCCTGCTGACATTAATGTCTGCCACAAATGAATTACAAAACATATCAATATGATAAAAACCAGTCACCTGAATATGAAAGTACAGACACATTAGAAAATGCTGTGCTTGTCAGGTATAGTGCACCGGTACAACCAGAGTAGAGATCATCCAACATGATTATGATTTGATTAGTCTAGCACTGATACTTACCTCTATAGAGGATTACCTAAATTCTAGTCCTTTAAAAATTTCAAGTTGTGTGTGACTTGTTACGTGGGAATTTGAGTGTGCATAACTACACAAGTCTGTCCTCCATTTAGTCACAATAAACAGAAAACACTCTTATCTGGGTAAACCAGTATGCATGCTACAACTGATTTGGTTTTGTAGGACTAACCGTGGATTGGTAAGATTCAGCCTGATAGGTGGTACTCCACTTGCTGAATGTTGTGTTTGGCTTACAGTTGAATTTACATTAAATCTTGAAGGAGATGTGGTCGCTGATGGTGACTGATATGCTGTGGCTGATACTGATGAATTCTGAACTGGTGGTGCAGATCTGTGGTGATGGTGGTGGCTGACAGAACTACCAGGTGAAAAGCTCGATATCCTTGGCTGTAACAGTCACATACTGTCATCACTGGCTTCTTCAGTACAACACCTTCACTTGAACATGGGTAGTATTCAAATTTTCTTAATACTACACACAACTTATCTGAAAATGTTTGATTTTATAATCTCTGCATATAGTATTAAGGATGATATCTCTGGAAACCTTTCAGCCTGCTCTAAAACCTTTACACAGGTATCAGCACTCCACTTAATTTGGTAACAGTGCAGTCTGTAATGTAAGTATAGAAAGATAATCCTTAGAAATGGGGAAGTTCTGAGAGTTGCACTGTACAGCAAAGAAAAGTCTATAGTTTGTAAGTCTAAGAAAGAACAAAGAATGATGGTGTGTCAAGAGGGAATTTCTACAGTGAAACAAAAACCTGTTTGTTAAGTGGAAAATAAATACACAAATTCAATAACACAAAATTCCCAAAAAGAACTGTTTGCAGTTTATTAAGCTTACCTGCTGTGTATAAAATACGATTAAAGTTTTACGATCTTGAAAATGTCCATTTATGGCCTTAAAGGAAGTGGGCATTTTTACTGGTACATACAACTAAAAAAAGAAGTCCCTGGTCAGTTGTTTTTTTTATTGTTTTATTTACTTATCTTGTTTGAGGTGAAGGGGGGGGGGGAGAGGGGTAAAAGTCTCTCATATTGAATTTTAAAAAATATGTGTAAATAGTTTACATTCTGGCAGCAGGTCCCAGACAGACAGACACACATGACCCTAAAATGTTGACTTCCAATAAAAAAAAATCATCAACAACTCTCCAATGGTTCTCAAGTTATGAGGTAACATAACAAAAAAAACATTTCTTCTACTTATTCTGCAATCTGTAAAAATTATGGAGAAAGTGTATTGGACATAAAACACATAATTTGTTTTCCCCCACAACTTTTGTTTGTGAGATCTTTTGCCCAATCACATGTTTAGGAAGTTACATTTGAGGTGAGTAATGAAATACACATTAAGTGCTGAAGCAAAGCCAACTATTTTTGCCACATTTTAACCAAAACTGAAACTGCCGACAATTTTCACTGAAAGTCTGCCACAGTGAAGTTCAGAGAACCTGTCAGTCTTGGTACTGATGCTAGGTCACAGACAGACAAACAGACCAGCAGGTATACAGGCATGCAGGACCTCCACATAACAAATTGTCATTTACCTTCCAGAGAATGATTAAACATTAGAAACACCACAATTTAAAAACCAGTGTTGAATGAGTTACGAAACAACCATCAGCAAGTATGGTAAACCAGTCCAGACACGGTAATGTATGGCAGAACTTCGTTGGTTAAAGCCATGAACTCTGAAGATGACAGAGTGGTCCCTCTAAAATGTCTGTGTTTATCCACCAGCCTACAGGGCATCATACCCTACAAGATAGATGTCTTCCTAGCCACTACTGTTAAGAACCTCTAATCTCACATTAGCACCACATCACTCAATCAAAGAAAGCAATGCAGCTTGATAATAAAACAAAATAATCTGAAAGTTGCAGCAGGCCTAAGTCCACTGTCATTAAGCAATTGTTTCCACTTTTCTTTACCAGCTATAAAAAATGTATTAAAATGCCAACCTGCTGCTTAACCATGAGGTATAAAATGAAAGTAGTCCTGAATATGCAGTACAGCATTATCACGACTTATTTAATAAGACACTTTAGGCAGAAGTAACATCAGTATGATGACTACTGTCTTCTTAAATGTGATGCAGTGCAGTCTGATAGATATGAACCAATATTTTGGAGGAACATATTGCCTTCCTCATCAGGGTTCAGAGTTATTCACTCTATCCTGAACACAAAGGCAGAAGGTTCCTTCAAAATGACGGCACTTATCTACCACACTACACATTATCACGTCCCACAAGCCAGTAATCTCCACAGTCACTGTTATGAGGAAACTAAAGCCAAAGTTATTCTGGACTTACAAATGGAAAAGGTTGTACTCACCCTAGGAGGTACTGGGGGTGTCAAATTAGATCGGTAACTGAACGGTGGAAAATTTGAACTAGGTCCCTGTTTAATTGGTGCACCGGGAAGACCTGCTTCTCTGTTCAGCAACAAAGCCGTATCTAACAATCCACGTGACACCAAATGCTGGTGTATGAGCTGAAGCAGTTGCCTGTCATTGAAATTGATGCGAGTTTGTGCAACAACATTTGCTCGATGCATATTTGCCAGTGAGATTTCTAGCTCATTGCCAGATGGCTTTGTCTTTCCAGATACACGTTCCATCAACTCTAGAGCACTCTTCTGAAAGCTGACATGTTCCTGGCGTTTATCCTGTAGGATTGGATCCCTCATCAGCACTGCAAAAAAAAGGAACTTTACTGCTAAGGTTCAATACGTAATGTTATGAATCAGATCTAGTTGTGTGTTGGACTGCAACACCATGTGGACTACTCTGGAACTGTAAATAATAATAATGGTGGTGAAAGTGATAATGTGACAGTGATGATGATAACAGACTTCCACATACTACCCAGTTTCACTCAACTACCATATTTTGCAAACTCTGACCTCATTCTTTCAATACATTCTTTCCAGTTCACTCCCCATGTTGTATAAAATCTGTTATTCATAAGATATACAATACTACTTCTCTGTTTATTTTACAAATCTGAATTCTTGTTGCAAAGTGCTTCAGACCTGATGACCTCAAAACCCATTTTAAGATAGTCTGGATTTTGACATCACTAAATATTATGCAGTGCCACAAATTACTTACTTTGTAGTTGCCCGTTTGTAAAGAGTGGCAACTTGCTAATAATCTGTCGTACTGTCTCACTGCGCGCCAATCCAGCCAGAGCCCGGCAAGCCAGCGCCCTAATAGAATCAGCATCCGTTATTGGAGTCTTCACCATCATTAACTGAAGCAGCACCTACTCAAAGACAACAGGAAGGGCAGCTAATTTTGCTGTTTATTTAAAATAAAACATGTGATATACAGATACAGAATAAACCACCTCAAAGTAATGTATAGTCTCATACACAAAGACTCATATGTGAAGGATCAGAACATAAAATGCATCACTACTAGCCCTGTAATTTGGTGTAAGTGTCTAGTTATTCTGTTAATGTTGGGAGATCTCATCAAGAGAAATTTAATTTTTTATGTGTAAAGAGGTTTAAATCTGCTTAAACCGCACATCATTAGCACTTCAAAACAGAAGGGATGGCTTATATTTTATGTGAAGGACACAGAGTCTACTATAACAATATGGAACAACAGTATAAGAATTTGGAACTAACAAGGAGCAAAGACACCTCAGTTAACAAGTCAGTGTAGTGACTAGGCTATAGACTGGATATCCAAGGAATTATGGTTCAATTCCTGGAAGGGGTAAGAAATTTTTCTCTTCTGCAAAGCACCCAGACCAGCTCTGGGGGCCACCCAGTCTTCTATTCAATGGGTACCAAGAAACATTTCTCCAGGGATGAAGCAAAGAGGGTGTGTAGTTGGTCACTTACCACTCATCCCCATCTCATGCACAGGTTATGAACAGGTAGAGTTATACCGCCACTACCTCTCATGCCTTTATGGCATGCACAGGTACAAGTTTACTTGTCATCTGTATGTTTATTTTAGGTAGATCCACCAGAAGCATTGAACTGAGGTATTATTAAATTAACAAAGACCAACTGAAAATGTATACCCTTCATTCACATGATACTCCCATTTGTCTGCCTTAGCTGCTCTCATACTTTCATCACAGCCCACCATACATACAAATAATTAGGTACCAGCCACAATCAAAAGCTGTGACACTGCAACACAAATACTGTATGAACGTACCATAATGCCATTATTGGATCTCACACTCTCCCACATTTTTCCAATAAGTTCCTCACTGCTACGGAAATTGTTAGTCTTCTTCTTTGCTGAGCCAGAAATTGAGTAGCGACCTACACTGCCTCCTACCCTGTGGATAGGTGCACATACACAGTTGATAATGACAGCCAGTGCAGCTCTCTGTACATCAGCGTCAGCCACAATCTCACCCTCTGCAGCTCCCAGGATTATGTTCATTCCAACTGTCATTGCTTCATCAGGAAGATCTACTCTGTCACACAGTAGCAACTGCACACGTGGCATCACACTGCATACAGCCAACACATCCAACGCACTGCGTACTGTCTCTGCCCTGCAATGATCATGAATACACACATGCTGTGAAGGGAAGGGTGAATCGACATATCTTGATGATTTCTCAACTACTCAAGGAATAAACTGTATTCCTAGAAATCTACTTGTAGGCTGTGGGTCTGCCTGCTCCCTCATTGAACTACATGCATCAATATTCTCAGATACAGCACAAAGTTCTGTGTTAGGACAACACTAGCAATACTCATTTTGAAGTGGTTGTTGGAGGAGAAGCAAATCGAATTAAGAAATTATCAACACAGACTGACATAGCAGACACAACTGAATGGCATTTTCCAAAATAATTGATAAATACAGCAATAAGAGGGAGCACTATATGAATCCTCCATCAAAAATGAGACTAAAAAGCAATTACACCAGTCCAATCAGAACAAGTAAGGACACGCACAAAGTAGCAGAGCATTCACAATTTTATTTTATACTAGCAGAAATAACCTCTCTTTGCATAAGACTACTTTCCTAGTCAGTATTGCAATAACATACAAGTAATAAAATAAACATTCCTTACCTACAGCAATGAGACTTAAATAGAAGTGTATTCGGTAAACAAAAACAATACCAAGGGCAAATAAACAATGCACATCCAGATACACTGCCAAAGTACTCACACCCAGCCTCAGCCACCACCACCAGCACCCCAGCAAAAATTCACAGAACATCATGCTATGTTTTCTACTATAGGCCTATAACAAGATGCTGAAGCCCAGGGTAAAAAGCAGGGAACAGAATTTATGGAGAGATGGAAGAGAAACGTTGTTACATTACACATATTAACTGTAAAATCCTTTCATCCAATTTTCTCTGTTCCTCAGCCTACTATCTGATGGCTATGTAATCATAATAAATTCTACAACCAAGTCTATTCCACAGCTGTTTTGCTGCCTAAGTGCCAATTAAGTGGAACAGGTGATGACTACACAGCATCATAACAGTGATCAACAGAACAATGGTCAACATGACTGCAGTAACCTAACCTACAAATTTTATTATGATTCATCCCATTGTCTTTATTATGCTGAAATACAGACCAAGCATGCTGTTGGACACAGTACTTTAATGTATTTACAATTATGCACTACATGTTTCTGATCATTCAAATCATCATCCAGCACTTTTATTACAAAAATTTAAAAACGTAAGTATATTCTGCGATATGAGCAAGTTTTAGTTTTAGGGAGATCTCACTAATTTGTTACGGGTTTTTAAGAAGCAGTATATTTTATGGAACTGTGGTCACAAAATATGAGCAGTAGCTCAAAAAGGAAAACAAAAACAAAATATACAGTACTGATATTCATAAGATACATTTATTATTTTAATAAGCAATCACAAATTAGTTAGATTCCACTAAAACTGAAACTCGCCCACATTGTAGAATGTATTTACATTTTTAAAGTGTTGTAATAAAGGTGCCTGATGATAGTTTGAATGAACTGAAACAGGTAGTGCAAATATGTAAATACATTAAAGTGTTGTGTTTGCATACATCACCAACATTTCAACATAATCTACAAATATTCAAACCACAGAAAACTTCTATACCCCCTTCTGATAGTGTTATGGTGTACATACTTTTAAAAGATGATGCTATTCATTTATGCTTTCTATATCCCTAACCCATTATTTTAACTGAACATCTCAGAGCAACTTGGACATTCCAATTTAAGTTCTGATTCTGCAACTTCCCAAATTAGCAATGTCTGAATGGTATTTCATGGCCACTTTCAACCATGTATTTAATTTACATACGCAGACCATACAAAACAGCCGCAGTGCTATTGACAACTCTTGTTTAACAGAGACATAAGATAACACATGGGCAGAGCCACTATACAATTAAACTTACCGACCAGCATAATTCCATTCGTAGGCAAAGGCTATTATCTGCAACAATAAAGTAATGCCACCAAGTCTTATGAGCTGATCCACAGGCTCCCAGTGTGATCGAAATGGCATCAGATCCAGTAGTTGTCGAACTTGCTCCTGAACCTCTTCAGGGCTTGATTTGACCTTGAAACAATTAAAATGTGACCACTGTCACACACAAGGAACATGGAATCCTCAAAAGCAAGATGATTTGAGTAGATGTTGCCAAGGAGAACAATACAGACTGACAAACATACACACTCACTTCTGGTAATTATGGTCCTTAAAATATGCAAGTACTACTTCGCAAACAAATTTCACATTTGATTGCTATTAGAGAAATTATATTTACATAACACTGGAAAAAAGACAGTATTCATTCTTTTCCACGTAATTTACAACCACCACAGTGATCCTGGATATATAAAATGTTATCTTCCCAAAGTCTGATGCACTTTCAAATCAGTGTTATGTTAGATAAATAAAGGACAACACAAATTCCTTGGGTGTACTGAATACATGAAGGTACATAACTTGTAACACATTTGACAGGACACCTTTTCCTCTGATTCAGTCTAGTGAATGTTAAGAGAAGTCTTTGAAATTTCACTTATCCATTTGTAAGGTCATGATCAGCAAATAAACATACTTAGTACATCGAACACAACAAAGATTTCATTTTCATTCAAGTTGTGCCTTTACATGTATGCTATATGTTTCAGTTATCTTAGGCCATCATCAGGCATGTCAATACAAAAATCTTAAAAAAGAATATATATAATAACACAAAATAAAATCTAAGGTGCCCCCTGTTTACAGTCACGGTTTTCTTATGATGTTAAAGTATGGAATATATAATATGAAGTACAAAATTTAATTTTTGTTTAAAAATTAAACAAGGGGCCCCTTTGATTTTATTTTATTATATCTTCCTTATAAGATTTTTGTATTGACATGCATGATAATGGCCCAAGAAGAGGTCGAAACAGGCAGCACATATGTGAAGGCGAAACTTGAATTAAAATAAAACCTGTGTTGTGTTCGACATAATAATTGTGTTTATTTAGTAATTAACAAAACAGGATGGCTTCGATACAGATCACAATCAGCAAACTACACTACGCAAAGTTCTTCTTGAGGAGCTAACAGCTGCTCAGCTATTCAAGAAATTCCCAGCATATCATGGTGCCCAAAGTTTCGTTACAGTCTTCACAACAACCCACCACTGGTCCAGATCCTAAGCCAGATGTATCCAGCCCATGCCCTCCTATGTTACTTTATTCAGATACTTTTTAATATTATTCTCCCGCTTATACCTTTAGGTCTTCCAAATGGCATCTTTCCTTCAGGTTTTCCAACCAAAACCCGCTATGTATTTTTTTTTCGACCCCATATACGCCACATGTCCCACCCATCTCATTCTCCTTCTTTCATCATCCACGTATTTGGCAAGGAGTACAAACATGAAACTCCTCATTACATAATCTCCTTCAGCCTCCAGTCAGTTACTTCCTCTTAGGTCCAAATATATGTCTCAACACCCTGTTCTAAAACACCCCCACTCTGTGTTGTCTCTTTATGTGAGAGACTGTGTTTCACATCCATAATCACCTGGCACATGAAAAGAGTAGAGTGTTAGGCAAAAATTTCTATTGCAAATGTCAAAATTCCATAGACATTTTTCTACTGAGGTCTTTGCTCTTACAGTGATGTGGTATAGCGTCACTGTGAGAGGACACCAATCACTCCATTACACAATACAACAGTCCAGAAGAACAAAGACTTCAACTATACCACTGCCAAAACATGGAAATTCACTGTCTTTTCTATTATTTTTCATACACTGTAAACTGACCACCCCATTCGGCTTTAAAAGCAGCTGCCTGAAAATAATCTAGTTTTCACAGCTTTAATGATATTGACTTTAGCAATAAATTGTGAATGTTTATTAAAACACAGTGTTACACAACACATGTACACGTATTCAAGGTAACTAGTTTCAGCTTTGTTAATCAACCATCATCATATCTTTTCCTTATCAAGACTGAACAAAACTTGTATATGTGTTGTATAGGACTGTTTTAATAAACGTTCGAATAAAGCGCAACAGGGATGAATCACCTTGAGACAAAAATTTTACTGTTTATGCACCATACCTCACACAACAAGAATAGATGCTCTGTGCTTACCTTAGCAGGAGGAAGCACTGGCTCCAACTGACCACCAGTCTCTCGAAACTGGGTACGTCTTAGGTTCTCAGCTTTGATGCAGAGATGTGCCTCTAGATACCGCTTCAGTGCAACACATACATGACGTACAATCTGGCGAGCAGCACACTCTTCATCATCATTCAATGTCGCTTCATCCTCCACAGACAGTATGGGTAAAGTACTAATCTGGTAACAATACCAAGAAGACAGATTGTTTTCAGTCCAAAGTGAACAGACCAACACAACTTTATGTGCATGTGACTGAAAATAACCAACTCCAAAATAACAGGATTTCACTCATCAAGATTACACCAAGAACATATTTAATTCCAGTCCATTTTTTGGAGTTAGCTGGTGAAACGTGCTGAAGAGTAATGAAAAATAGTTTTTATAAACAAAATAAAACAGCTGACTTCTGGTCTATGAGACGTAACATTCCCACAGCAGTGTTGATGAAGATTCAAGTCCTCTGGGATATGACAAGCTGTTGATTGCTTAATGGTTACCAGCATTTTAGAAGAACTTGCTGCTTCTATCTGTAAGGCAGTCCAAGTAAAGTTACCTTCAGAGCATTATCAAACTGCTGAATATCCAAGGCAAACAAATTGTTTATAGTTGCCGTCAAACACAACAATAGTATATTTAGTTATTAGCTTTCTTTATTTTAAAGACTACATATTTTGGTCTTTTTTGACCAACATCAGGCCGTATTACAGAAACTTAAGGTACATGCAGTGCAGTTTATGTAGTATGGGATAACATAATGCTTACAATTATATTAAAATATAAATAAAATATTAAAAATTGTATAACATTGAGTAGTTTTGGCTGTGTAGAAATTTATATTGGTAACTCATCTTCAATGGCCTGAATAGCAATTAAAATATATTGAATTTTACATTTAAAAGCTGTTGAGTTTCCTTTTCACAAGTTTAGTACTTCCAATTTCCCCCCCCCCGTGTGTGTAATTTAGATTCCAGGTATCTTGGCCTTTTCTTTTCCTGCGTACACTTATATAACAGATTGTTGACTGTGGGTGTTCTTTAGTTTCTGATCAGAGTCTTTTTTATCAAAGGGTATATGAGTCATCATTAATGATGTACAATTTAGTTGTGTATCACAATGATGATTGTTGATTTGTTTTTAATACTAAGATGCTATGCATATATGTGTGTGCTTGCTGTGCTGTTGTTTGTGACTGCAGCAAACAGCAACCATAAACAAATTGTTTACTTTATATATTAAACAAAATGGGATGTCCTCTATAAAAGATATGCTGAATATCCACTCACTCTTCAAAAGTACAATATTCTTTGATGACAAAACTCAGGTGACATAACACACAAGGGTTGTAAAGCACTAATTCAGTAATTACGAGTCCCCTGTCCATGTTATTTACATGAAGTGAACGAAACAAATTATTGTGCATCTATTTTATCTCTGGAAGCACAAAAAGGGCTTCAATTAAAATTTGAGAATGGAGTTCTCCACTAAGAGCTGTCACATGAATTTAATTTCTGTTTGTACTGAACCAATATAATTCCCATTTTAATGACGTTCAGTTCAAACTTCATTTGTAACGTGGGATGTGCAAGCAAAGGTGGTTAATAATCAATGTGCTTGGGCAATTTTGTCAGAAGATGTGAAGGAGATTGCAAGTTCCATGCACACAGTCATGGAATTTGTATGATGTTTTTATTATAATTTACGCACATAAAAATCTTAGACATAAAACTTACTACATTATACAGTTTCCTGAGACCATCTTGAGCATCAAATTCAGCTAAGATTACTCGGAACTGGAAGGACAGTCCAAAGAACATGGTAGCATGGCATCGTCCAGAATCATGGGAACACTCCAAGAGCCAAAGTGAATACCTGACAAGAAGTTTGCATAAATTTCTTATATACACATCACATTCCACAAGTTGGATCAATTTTGGCACTTACAATATTGATTTCAAGGTGCAAATAGATTTCTAACAGTAAAAAAATATAAAAAAAGGTTTTGATAATTACAGTTATGTATTAAATGTCCAAGCGACATCAGAAAATGCTATTGAAATCAGTGTACAGACATTTAAAAAGGGTAATAAAATATATTTTGGAAAATCTGCTGGATGCCACTACACACACACACACACAGACTGTATGACACTGAACATTAACATACACAGTGTTTATATACAAAGACCTGTCACATTAACTTACTTAACTAAATCAGTTATGATATGATGTGAGAGCTGGCAAACTCGTTCCATCGCATCTTCACAGTAAGCTAGATAGTACAGACAGATGGACACACCAGTAGCAGCTACACTAGGCCTAGGAACTTTCAACAGTGTCTGGAAACAGTAACCATACAGAGTTTAATCCCTTGCCATGACATAAATAAGACTGAATTGGCATGAAAAAACTCCAGTACAATCACATTATTTATTTATTTATTTTTAAAGCACAGTCCTTCAGTCAGTTCTTTGTGTTTTAAACATCAGCAGCTAGGCACAACACTACTGACAGAAAAAGCAAAATGACATTTTACTTATAACTTCACAACCAAGAGACAAAAACAAAATTAAACCTGTGATAAAAGGAGAACTTAATAAACACATCAGCAATATCTTTAAATTTGAAAAACAATTAAAGAAACTTACTTGTAATCCTTTCATATTGATGAATTCTATTGAGAATTTTTTGTGGCACAGCAGAGCTGCTAAATACTTCAGTGCTTCAAAGGCGAGACGTGAATCTTTCGATTCTCTCAGATCTGTGTACCTGAGTATCAACTCAAGGGCGTTGTGTTCAAAAACATGGCTCAAAAACTGTAACAATGACAGAAGTACTCATGATGATAGTGGAAAATGAGCTGTCAGGGCCATTTATTTAAAGAGAGAGAGAGAGAGAGAGAGAGAGAGGAAGAAGAAGAAGAAGAAGAAGAAGATGTTTCTCCTTTTATGTGCAAAAAGATATTAAAAACGAACTGCACAAAATATCGAACATTTAATTAATACAAGAGAATGTGAATACCATTCATATTGGGACATGGCTTGATCAGCTCAGTCTCAGTTATGGAAGGATAGTACACTATGTGATGCTAAGGATGTGTTTTATGGTAGTAAGTAGAAAATGTCAAAGGCAAATCACTATTCATTACATTTCTGTAGCATCATTATTTACTATTCAATAATGAAATAAATATAAATTTTGCATCCTAGTAGATGATCCCATAAAAATACAAAATACACATTTTGTGCATGCAGTACCAATAACTATTTATTTACCTCCTGGTACTCCCCCATTGGAGTGAGATACCTCAGAATTAACACCTGCCTTGTCGCTAGTGTTGGGGGATATATCTGGATATTGCCTATTACATAACTTTCCATTTCTGCCCATGAAGAGTTACTGCATTCACTGAGGGCTCCATTACCACCTCCTGTCAAACAGTAAAGAAATGCCTTCAATATGTATATTTAACCTTTAGATACACAAAATTAACTTATTACTAGTTCTACCTGAGTCAAAATATTTGGAAGCACCTAATTATTTGCTATCATGTAAATGTCAATCTGTTATTGTAAAGATTTTTGTACAGTGTAATTTAAACTAGCAAATTAGGTGAGATTAGATGAGCTGCATTATGCTGACCACAGTGTACTGAACCTACACCAACAATGAATGTTAACCCTTAACTCAGTAACATAGATCATTACAAATTACAATGATTGTTAAAGGTGTTACCGTCCATCACTGTAACTGGCTGGCAGTACTTTGGGAACAGTTATATTTCAGTGCATATAAAAAAACAAATTCAACAGTTTATGTTAGGAAGCTCACCAGATTCTTTGGCAAGTCTCTCTCTCTCACTCCCTCCATCATACCTTTTTCCCTCATTTCCCAGGATTCTTCACCCTAAGCAATTTAACTCATAACATAAACTTCAAATCTGTAAAAATATTGTTGTGGGCACACAGATTAGTACATACATGGACATTCATAACCTAAGACAGGATATGGAAGGACTAACCTGATCCCATGTTGGGTGTTGAGGTGCTGTTCAGAGTTCCACCTGCAGCTGGAGTGAGTCTCGTAAGAATCAAGGGCAGTGGAGCAGGTGGAGGTGGTGACATGACACAACTATCACTTGTAATTTCTTGTTTTTTCCAATTTTCAGTATTTGCAGCAACTGAGAAATATAATACTTGAATATAACATTAAACACAATTTTCACATCTCCATAAATTTCACACTTAGGCTCCACACTAACCAACCCACACATTTACTTGCATAATTTACAACTCCCTAGTTTCAGACAAGAAATTTTGCAAACACTTAGGTACCACACATTATCCTTGAACTTTTGGACAACATTTTATGGACGCTGAAAACACTCGATGCCAGCAGGCAGGTCAATTGGTGCGGAAAGCATGGAAGAGAAAGCAGCAGAGTCTGCAAGGCACACTTGAAATGAATCAACAATGACCACATGCTACAAATTTATCAGTACAAAGGACTGCCAAATTCCAGTCAAAAGAAACTCTGGATTCCTGATCACCCTTTAGATCGCACAATTTATTAACCAAATGTCCGACACAAAGGTGAAACACAGGCTAATGGTTCCCATAATTTATTTGCCCCACAAGGAAGATATATTTGTCTTTTTTGTTTACAAGTGCACTACCAAACAAAACTGCATGACTGACAGCAACTCTTCATTCTCAACCATGCTAATATATCTACTAACCCTTCAAACCAACATAGCATTACAGTGACATCAACACACAACATCACATGTGGTCATCAAACATATGCTGCACAACCATCATATTTACAGCTTTATTGACACACTTTTTAAATTAAATAATCGGATCAAATTTCCAGTATATACTGTATGAGTAATCCCTCTCTATTCACTGAAGTGCTTTCATCCTCATATTCAAACACGTTGCCATCAGCTAGCCAAGTAATATTCCACATAAATGACAGAGGCACTACTTGGTGGCCACAAAGGGACATCACCTACCAACTGTTCTTCAAAGAGTTTTCTCAGCATCCTGTCACTACTGTGTCAAACACCACAGTATCACTTAAGAATGGGTGGCCTTGAATGTGGAGAAGGCAAATAGTATGTTTACATAATGTGAGGGTGGGGATTACAAAAACCAGTTGCTCACAGAATTAAGAGCTGCTGTCAACAATTCCAACCATATTAAAAATACTTATATATGCATAAGTATTCAGGCATGGAACATAAATGATTCTACTAAGTACTGAATATATTTTCATAATTCTGTGTTTATAGCACATTAATGAGCTGTTACTGCGTATGTTACATCTCTCATTAACATTAAGCGTATACAGTGTAGAGTGCCTGTGGTGTAGTGTTAGCAGCATGGATCTAGTTAAGTCAAACAACGGAAAATGAGCCACAGTTAACTTTCTGAACCCCAATCTAACATAACAATATACTCTCAAAAGTAATGTTAACATATTTTATGCATCAAATTTTTCAGGCACTAATTCTTTGGGCATGCAAGAAAAAATTATGCAAGTGAATACAGTATTTCTTCTGTTACCTTCATCACTTTCCCTGTATGGTCTCTTGCCACCTCTGGGTGGGCTGAAACCATTTAAGCATGCTTCTGCATTGTCTGACCCACTCTCTGGCATTGGTGGACTAAGAAGTGGTGGAGAACGCTCTAAAAAGCCACCTAAGCAAAAGGAAATTGTGATACTTTACACTCTAACGTGGTTACTGCAAACAACATGAAAACAGCTGCAACTGGGATGATGAAGGTTGGGGAGGGGGTTTTAAGGGAGGGAAATTATCACTCCAGATATTTAAGATACCGGATTGGCTCACAATGCATAATGTGCAGAACTGCAAAGTAGCCTATATATGAAATAATGGAAGGTGATAGACAGCTGCAAACTAAAAGGGCAGAATGCCGCATCAGAAAGAAAAAAAAAATACAGACAGCCCTCCAGCATTATGCAGTGGCACAGTGGTTAAAGTGCTGTGCTACAAATCGGAAGGTCGCTGGTTCAATCCCAGTTGGTGTCAGTGGAATTTTTCATTGACATAAAATCCTTCCAATCGCACTATGGTCCTGGGGTCGACTCAGCCTCTAAGAGAAATGAGTACCAGGAACAGTTCCTGGGGGTAAAGGCGGCCGGTGCATAACACTGACAACCTTACAACCATCCTGTGCCAGTGTCATGAAATCTGGGAACCCTAACTTCCTGGAACCCCCTGGGCCATTCCAGGCCTGTACCAGGATTGCTTTACCTTTTACCTCAAGCATTATTGCTCAGAAAACACAAGAGGTTTAAAACTTCTACATGAAGCACACCTAGGATTGGAAATGGGATAGAGCCTGATTGGCTACCGATCTAAATAACTATATTAAGTTGTCATTCTTGAACAGCAAATAGTCACTCACTCAATTATGACAGTACCAATCTTGTACAAGAGCTGAAGGTTCATTACAGTGTTCCCAAGAGCCACCCACTGCTCCTTCTCCTGAGCCAACTGAATCAAGTCCATAGCCTCTCACGTTAGTCTTTTAATATGAATATTAATACTGCTCTCCAAATTACGCCTTGACCTCAGAAAATGTTCCTCCTCTTCAGGTTTTCCTAGCGAAATTTTCAATGCATTTCATCTCTCCTGTGTCCTACATAGCCTGCCAATCTCCTCCTTAGTCATTTAATCACCATATTAACATGTGGTGACGAGCACAACTTATGAAGCTCCCTCCCCATCATTACTCTTTTCCGCCTCCTCGCACTTCCTCCCACTGAGGTCCAAATATCCCCTCTGCATCCCATTCTTGAACACCCCCAGTCTACTAAGAATGTTCTTTTCTGGGATGGGTGCAATACAACCTGGCACAGCTCTACTGACATTTCAAAGGATACTGTTGCATCCATCAGAACAGATAACAAAGGAAGCAGCTGGATTGACTGCAATATTACACTGCTGACAGAATACATGGCAGTCATTTAATTACATCAATACATGCAGACATGGAAAATCCAGCCTTCACACTTAATTCCCCCTCACAAAATAAGTGAATCCAATAAAATCTGTCATTACCATTCTCTTTGTGATGACAGGGAACTCTCTTTTTTGCACGGCTGGCAATAGTGATGCCATTTTTGCCCTCCATGTCAACAATCTCCCTATTGTTGTGGCCTAAGTGGGCAAATGGACGGGAAGCCAGAGCAGCTTGGTGTCGCTCCTCTGCTGCTCTCGTTTGTAACATATGGAGCTCTAGCAGCTTGAGAGGAACAAGACGTGAATTCTGCTCTCTGTAACACAACATGCAATGATGCTGTAAACAGTCGGTCACTAAGGCACGTACTCCATGCAGGATAGTAGTTCTTGAAAAGTTAGAAGTCATCCATCAAGAAATTCCCCAACTTCTATGAAACTCAAAGGCTCTGTCTTTGTTCTAAGCCACGTAAAGCCCACAACTTCACGTCCTATTTCTGTAAAATGTGTATAATAATAATAATAATAATAATAATAATAATAGTTAATAATAATAATAATAATACTAATAATAACAGCAATTGGGTTGTCACCCGGTGGCAGTGGTTATTTTACATACATATAAAATATGAAATTGGTTACTACAACATTTTAGTCGAGAGGGCTACATGAGAAGCACATAGTGGCAACTTGGAATCTCATCTTCCCACTGACATCTGTATATCCAAATTGTAACTTCCCTTTACATTCTACAGCTAAAATTTTATAAGCCTTAAAACTCATCCATCCCTGCCATACGCCATACACAACTCTGATTAATTTCTCACATGTCACTTAATCACGGAATAATATTCTGTAAATAATACAATTTAATAAGCTCACGGAATTTTCTCCAGCCTCTTGTTACTTCTTCCCTCTTAGTTTCATATACACTCCTCACTGTAATGTTCTTCCCTCAGAGACCAATTTTTACAGCCTAGTTCTCTCACCTAGCATCACTAACACATCAAAACAAAATCATAACTACATAATATTCAAATTTTACTACGATCCTTGCAAAACCACTCAAATGATCATGGTAACCTAACTCTGGGTTGGAACCCAAGTTAACAACCACTTATGCGTATTGGACCGTGCATCATCTTGATATTTGAATAAAGGTTGACCAATTAGATGACACTTGCTTTATTATATATTGCTCAACATGTTTCAGACGTTAATACGTCCATCTCCTGAAGATGGACGTATTAACGTCTGAAACATGTTGAGCAATATATAATAAAGCAAGTGTCATCTAGTTGGTCAAACTTTATTCAAATTAACAACCACTGTTTTACACAGTGTAACTTGCAAAATAATATGCTGACACATCACTCATCAAATTCCCCTACTACATTACCTAAAGTTGGCAGCTATGTCTTGGACCTCCATTGCTGCAGCCAGAAGACCTGTTGCATAACTTTGTAGTGGTTGAGCTGACCTCTCTGCCCAGGTGAAGAGGCGCAGAATCATACTCTCCATCTCTGGCTGCACACCAAATAAGTCTGTTCAAGTAACTGTATTGCTTCAAATGCAAATACATAAAACTGCACACACAAAATCACATAGCAAACATGAACAATATTATAAATGAAACATATCTCAGAATACCAGAGCATCTGAAATATGGATACAGTAACAATGCTGCCAGTACTACAGGGTGGGGCATAAAGATCTCCCACTTTTCGAAGAGGTATAAAATATGAAAGAAGCCATCTAGAAAAAAAATTGAATATATTTCTGAAAAGTACATTAAAAAGTTTTTTAATGGGTTTTAAAAATCAGATCAGACATAAGGTGGCCGACGTTGGCAACACATTGCTGAAGACATTCCTGGAAGTTCTTCATCACTCTCCGGGTTAGCTCAGGCGGAATGGGGTCGATTTCCTGTTGGATCCTTTCCTTCAAATCCTCAAGATATCGAGGATGATGTTTGAAAACCTTTTCCCTTAGGTATGCCAAAGGAAAACGTCACACGGGCTTAAATCAGGTGACCGTGCCGGCCACTCCACATCTCCCCATAACACTAGAAGCGCCAGTGCTGCTTCACTACCTGAAAGCGCCAACGGCGGTCAAATTGACCGCCGTGTGGTTTATTGCCTTTTAATTTATATGGTGCTAAGTGGGGAAGGTAAATATTTAAAAATCATTATTTATCATCACTTAGTTATTTATTTTGTCATGTTTAATGCATATGATGTGTCAAATAGGCCTATACCATGAAACATCGCTGACAATGAATGAAATCTTTAATAACGTTACAGCGTGCATTTCTTGCAGTAGAATTTCTTTTCTACAATTTTTGTGCACTTTCCACATACATATTTGAAACACTTCACATTTTTCAGTTGTTTTGTTGCGTTTAACATACCTACTTGACACTGATGCCTTTTGATTGCTTTTCTTTTGTCCTGCGACTGCTCTTCTTCGTTGTGTTTTGGAACCATAGATTCACGTTTCTCTTTGTGTACCTCCCGTAATTCCTCAGCAAGCTGACGGAGAAAGGCATGCCTGCTCATTTCTTCCTGTTACACAACTGTAAATGATCCATGCATTGATCGCCGCAAGATCCAATATGTTATAGAAGACATGGTCAGGCCACCGACGTGCTGCTGCTCTTGTACTGTATCTGTGAGCCATTTGGTCAAGAATATCGACTCCACACTTTGTTTTGTTGTAGAACTGCACAGTCTCGGGGAGCTTTTTGCGATTTGTTTCAATGTCTATTGTACTATGTAACGTACTCAGAAGAAGTA
>Ga0123354_10004480_pt1 | contig 19810 bp, 11 predicted proteins | sample TergutLab28metaG_2_FD_97872 | JGI IMG/M metagenome (GOLD analysis project Ga0123354, IMG submission 97872) | Labiotermes labralis P4 segment gut microbial communities from Petit-Saut dam, French Guiana - Lab288 P4 | ecosystem: Host-associated > Arthropoda: Insects > Digestive system > Gut ...
GACCAAGCTTCACACCCATACAAAACAACCGGCAAGATTATAGTTCTATATATCTTGATCTTTAATTTCCTGGACAGCAACCTGGAAGACAAAAGATTCTGCACCGAATGATAGCAAGCATTTAGCTACAATAATAATAATAATAATAATAATTTTATTGTTTCAATTCAATATATTTATGTATATGACAACGCAGAAGGCAAACGCTGCCAATAAAAAGACAAAAATATAAAAATGTAGTAAATAAGAAAATGCAGCGTTAATAAACGTAAAGACAAAACATAAGAAAAATGAAATATTACACATTAAAAAAATTACAAATGTGAGAAACTTGTAAGACAGTCTTCCTGTATTTGTTGATTTCATTATTTCCTGTGCCGAAAGAAAATTAGTATTAAAAAAAAAGTGTATTCCTGCAGGCAACACAAACACGCGTGGATGAAGAATGACTTTTAACACTAGGCGGAACATCAAAGACAGAATACTCTCCGATTAAAACCTAGCCGACATCCCTATACTAATAGCGGCTAGACTGCAGGAGTGAGGAATCTGTTGTTTAAAACCTTCTTAATAAGCAGAGCATTAGGGTACCGCCTTCTGAATTAAAGTTTCGACAGTTTAAATGTCGCTAAAGCATTACTCAATTATTATGCCAACTACTGCACACATATAAAATTTATAAAATTTACACATTAAAACATTAATGTTGTTACGGATGTGCATTCTGTGCTTCGTTGCGTATCACGTAACGAAGCACAGAATGCACATCCGTTGCAGGGCACTCTTCACAACATAACATTACACAACACGGCATGCTGCCACAACACCCAACTGGTACAGCGAAATTAATCTGACTTTTTATAGTGTGACTTTAGCAAGGACGATATTTTTCCCTGATGATGGTCCTAGGACCGAAACATGTCGGAGCGTTTTTAATGTTTTAATGTGTAAATTTTATATATGTGCGGTGGTTGGTATGATAATTGAGTAACTCAACAACATGCACGGTGTAACAACGAAAATAAGTAATAGCTAAAGCATCTTTATGTTTATTGATACATATAACAGTAAAAAAATCTCCTGCACTATACAGCTTAAATTTTCTTTGAATTCTTTCTGGCATAGAAGAATCAGTTTACTGAATGGAGTTCCAGGCTAAAGATGCGTAAACAAGTTTAGACAGCAAAATGTCGTCTTTAAAAAAAGAGCAAGGTTGACAATACTCGGGTAAACGGACTATTGTAAAAGATTTATCTCCACGTTTGAAATACGGTCTACATCAGAAGTGCACATACTCGTATTTTCAATAAATCTACGTGCCACCTCAAAATTCTACGCGCTCTAATGGTGACATGCAACATGTTCCATATTGAGGATCTACAAACATTATGCCCCACCATACAAAATTCAGTGACCACTCTGACTTTGAGCAGAATTTGTGCACCCTTGGTCTACATGATTGTGAAGATGTAGCTAACAGTGTCATAATATTCCGACATAAACACACTGGCAGCAATCGATTACTTTGCTACGTAATTTGCATCTGAATTTCATGCTACTGGTTTTACGAGCAGGGGATGTAAATGTAGTTGTAATTACACTAACTTTCATGTCATTTTACAAATATTTTTCTGCACTGAGTCAATCTCACACTCGACATTTTCCGAATGATGACTGTGAGAGGATTTAGGCCGAAGTGGTCGTGGTCGAATAGATACAGCCACAGCATCTGTCTGGAAGTAAGAGTCCTGTCCGAAATACGAACCATTCACTACCGAATTCAAATCTAGTGGATTACCGCTGTGCTTACCTGCTAGGTATAAACAAATTTACGAGTAATCCCAAAAATTTAGTCTTACCGTAACCTAATGTTTATGGGAGGCAGAAATTTATTTTTTTAAGATGGTGGATTCTAAATTTGTCTGTTCTATAATGCAGTACATATCGATTAAATCTTTTGACCTACGTTTGGACTTCAGGTTATCAGCAAAGAAGAAATAAGTTGGAAATGTAAACAGAAATATAACATATTCCTAACGAATCGCTACAGGCTGGACGGTTCGAGGTTCGAACACCTGTAGTGGCAAGAGATTTCCTCTTTTCCACATCCGTGCAGAACTTTGTTGGGGCCCACACAGCTTCATGTAAAATGGGTACCAAGGCACTTTCCCTAGGGCAAGAGGACCGAGGTCTGGCCTTGATCCCCCGAGCTCCCTCTAGTGTCGAGATTAAGAGTGTGTGTGTGGAGACGTACTTCTACTCTTGCTCTGTGTCTTCATGACGTGTATTAAGGAGACCTTTACCTTTACCACATGCATAAATATATTAAATAGTACAGCCTTATATTAATGTACCTGTTTAACAAGGTGCAAGAAGGTGACACAAAGGTTATCAGAATCGTCGACTAATTCCTACAAGATAGCACGGCGTCATATCCAACAATACATTATTCTTTACATCAGTGAAAGAATTTCACCTCTCCACAATCGGATTAACTGTTCATGTGACACGGAGGGAAAATAGTCTAAATAGCTGAATAAGAAGACCAAGCAAAAGGCCGAGGACGAGAAGAGATAGCAATTCTAAATTATGGTTCTTCAGGGATGTGGAAATCGAGGCTGTGAATGAGATTAAACAGGCTCAGCTGCGTGCCTTCCCTCCTTCCACCACTTTTGTTTGTGCTTTGGCTTTTGTTCTGTCTAAGGTCTCTCTCATACTCTATTTGCATTATAGGTTTCTTATTGGCGCTGATGTACTGCAGATGTGGTTTAGGTTAGCTGTGATCGCACGCCGCAGACTTGTATTCCCACTATACAAGGTCATTATTTTCCTGTTCCAAGTGTAGCTAGAGATGATCAGCTTTAAATTCCGGCCTCTGCAACTCCTTGGAAAAAATGCTCTGCACTCTTTTGAACAGGGTTAAATGCGGCAACAGACACACTGGTCTCGGGTATGGCAAACGTAGCCTCCGCACATTGAAAGTACTAGTTTCATTACAGCACGATATTTGTCATTCAGTACCTGCCTACTGACGTGTTACATAGGAGTATACCAATAAATAAGAGAAATAATTACTCTCGTTAGATACTTTCTTTCTTAGTCTGACCTTTTTTACTTACACACACACACACACACACACACACACACACACACTCTCTCTCTCTCTCTCGGTAGGACTCCTCTAGACAAGTGACCAGCCGGCCGCAAAGACCTCTACCTGATGTGCGTTGGCACAACATTCACAAGAGACAGGTTTCCTCGCGCCCGGCAGGATTCGAACCCGCAATACCAGCAAGCGAGTGGCCGCAGATCCACGCTTTACACCGCGCGGCCACCGCTCGCTGCTTCGTTACGTACCACAGATCTACTAACGTTCATTACACTTCATTTTGACGCAGGGAGTAGGGTTGGTGAATGATGACTGTGAGAGGATTTAGACCGAAGTGGTCGTGGTCGAATAGATACAGCCACAGCATTCGTCTGGAGGTAAGAGTCCTGGCCGAAATACGAAACATTCACTACCGAATTCAAATCTAGTGGATTGCTGCTGTGCTGACCTGCTTAGGTATAAGCAAATGTACCAGAAAGCCAAAAAATTTAGTCTTAACGGAACCTAACGTTTATGGGAAGCAGAAATTTATTTTTTACGATGGTAGATTCTAAATTTGTCTGTAGTACAATGCAGTACATTTCGATTAAATCTTGGAGCTTAAACTAGTACCGTTACTGAGATCTGTAGTCATACAAAGGGAGCTCAGAAGGCCGAACTATTATTATAAATATTATAGCATGTAACTAACCAAACAACATTACGAAACTGTGGTTGAGTTACATTTCTGTTTAGTACCAACAGTCTACGCAGACATGGCTAAGAACAGAGGCAGACAACGCGCGACTAGCGACCACTTCGGTGAAAATGTTTTGTCTGTCTGAGTTGAGATCTTTGGCCTAGTGGGTGCGCTCTCGCTTGTGCAGGCAGAGTTGTCCGTGTTCAGTGCGTCTCGAGTCCTTCTGTTAGTTGGTTGGATGGTGTGTTGCCATCTAGTCGACATCACCGTGTGTATACGTTAAGTCAGTGATTACAAAGGTCATAAACAGCGAAAACAAGTCTCATTCAAACGATCTGTTGTTGTTGTAAGCAAATGTGCTGCAGTATAACGAAGGTTTCGAAAGCATAGCAGAATCTTTCCGTGTGTTTGGCGTGTGCGAAGGAATATAGTAAGACAGATTGTTTACGTACCAACTGTCGGGACTTTTTAAACAGACGTTTGCGTATCACGCAGCGGCCATTACAACACTGAATGTATTCAGCAGTATTATTATGTGAGTGGAAAGTGGATTTTAAGTCTGCTGACGTTGTGCGTCTTTTACTGGCGCAGGACTTGTGTGGGTTTAGAGATAATAAGGCTTAGTGTATTTGTGTTTTGTGGTTATGTGCGAAAGTTACTTTACGTGAAGTTTTAACATGTGAATTACCTGGTCGTCCTTTGAGGATTTCATTTCTGTTATGGTAAGTTTGCTATACAATGTTTATGTTCATTGATAGCTCAGTTAGTCGCTCAATGATTCGTCTGCGTGTTGCGTACGTAGTATTAGTAATTTATAATCCCTGTACAACATCATACTGCCTAGAGCAGGTAGATGTGCCCTGTTGTACAGATTACATAAAACTTCATCTACCACCAAATTTCGTGCAGTAGTCTGTTATTTATACTTGAGACTAAACATTAACGTCATCAAGCCCATGAAGCAGAGTTATTTCTTACAAGCTAGTAGTTCGTCATCTAATCAAGAAATGATCCCGCCTTTTGTGGAATGGCGGTTCTTTACTGTACACTAGAGCCTGCCATTGGCCCAAAGACAAACATAACCATAAATTTAATTACTTGAACTCAACTTAGGCCACCTGTCGTAATAAGTAATCAGAACTAGATTTATTGAAGAAGATACTAATAGGTTCAGATTCCCATAAATGTAGATTTTATTTGAACTTTCATAGCAAAAAATATATGCGCTGTTTGAACTTTCATAGTAAAAAATATATGCGCTGACAGTAAGACTTTTAATCTTCTCAAATAATCGCTGCATAATACCTCGACAGGAAAGAAGACTAATACAACTGATCCCCCATTAATTAATAGGCCTAATGGAACGTGCATGACGTCAAATATTTTAAGTATTAAGTGCAAACGGGTATTCAGCTGTATTTGGAATAGACTTGGAAGTTTAACGCCGCCCAAGCTATATGCAGTTTGAATACAGTTTAGTAGACTGCAGTACCTCTTTGTGGGGGTACAGACGTGCTAAAGCTTCGGAGAAATCTGCCCCCGAAGGAGGAGGTAGATGATTTCTTCTGAACGCCTGTTTATGTAAAAGTACTTGACGTCATATTCCGTGAGTATTCTTCGTTGTCACTATTGCGACAACATGGAGCCTTACCTGATGTCCAATTTCATTTCCTACACTCGCGATGCTAACGTTATTCTTGTAATGTGTACATTAGGGTGACAGAATGACCTGAAGAAATTTAAGTGGACATTGATAAGGCATGTTCTGAGTTTGAAAGCTAACCTGCGCCAGGAACACTAGACCCAGTAAGTGTCCAGTGTTATTTGTTAAGTAGCATGTTAGTGCAAGCAAGTTGATTCCCCCAAAACATATTGATTCCTCCAAAACGTAACTCTGAAGCGTCGCAAAAAGTATTTCGTACAGATAAAGTGTCTTTTCTACCTTGCTTCGTAATGTACCGCAATTAGACATTGTATAGCCCAACATGCGTTAAGTATCACAATCTTTATAGTCTACTGGGCACAGGCTCCACGGATAGTTTTTTTTAAGTATGTTGTTTAGTGATGCTGTCAATATATAAACATACAGTACAGCGCCTGTGATACGTGAATGGTTTTTTTGGGCGTCTCGTTGTTTTGTCTGTTTTAACAAATATTACTTGTGCATCGTCAGGCACAGCCTTTATTAGGAATTGTTACTTGTTCGTATTAACCTGTGAACTATTCGCGTTTGTATATGCCAACGCGCGTAGGAAAACACATCCAAAAATTCGTCGTATTATGTTCAGGCAGCAAGGAAATCTCTGCAGTATATTTTCCACAAAAAGCCATTTATTTCATAATTTTATCTTTTCTATTCAATAGTTTGTTTTTTATAAACCGTGCGCTAAAATTTAAATACTTACCCCGATTGATAAGTGTAAACTAACGACACATGTTTCGAGTTATTCAGTCATTATGAGACCAATCTATTAAAATACAAAGATCTAAAATTGTGAAAATACAAAGTATAATTGTCAGTTTTGTTAACAAACTAACATCGGGATTGTAAACGGTATGATAAAGAATTTTGTAAAAAAATCGAGATATCATTCGCACAAAACTGACAGGATATTTTGATTAGTATACAGTTTTACATTTTTATATTGTAACAGAATGCCTGATGGTGACTGAAAAAGTCGAAACATGTGTCACCAGGGTTAATGCGAACAAGCATTAATTGCTAATAAACTGTGTTTGGCGGTGTACAAGTACTGTTTGTTAGAGCATGAATGATTGTGGCGTATTGGTGGAAGTATCCTGAAGGGGAACACCGGAGTGCTGTCTGCAGCATCTCGCTTGCTGGAATTGCTGGTTCGAATCCTGCAGGGAGCATGGATATGTGTCTCCTGTGAGTGTTGTGTGTTGTCAGGTAGAGGTCCCTGCGACGGGCCGATAACTCGTCCAGAGAGTCCTACCGTGTGTGTGTGTGTGTGTGTGTGTGTGTGTGTGTGTCTGTGATGGTGAAGTCTCAATAATGAGGAAGTCCTGGCCCAAAAGGGGCTGTTGGAATAAAACAGCTCTGATTATATATCTAGGTGGATATTTGGACGAAGTTAAGTGTATCGTGGTTAACTTAGGTTAAAGAATTGCAAGTAATGCACGTGTTGAATAGCGAAGATTCTACCACCGTGACTGTTCTGAGTTCATCGGCTTGTAACCCCAGGCAAAGGAGTAAGAGTGGCCTCAGTTTATTACTATTATTATTATCATCATCATCATTGTACTGTAAGCTACTGGATACAATAATATAGTAATGTTTTGTTTGGTTGGTCCTCAGACTCAGATTTAAAGCCAGTACCTTCATAATTCGAAAATAGATAATAACTACACTGTACCGCAAATGCTGTAGCATCAATAATCAGCTTTCCTGCTGTTACTCTGACGTCACACTGTAAATTGCCTGTACACAGGTAAAGCCATTCCATATTTTTACTCTTTTGATATATATATATATATGTACATATATTGCATGGCGTAGGTGTAAATATGCGTATGATGGAGCAAGTTGGGAGTTTTGATAGCTCTGTAGACTTTCATTTCTGAAGTACCCAAGTTCAAATCTCGGCACCGTTACCATCTGCTCCCTATCTTTCGCGGTTTTCTTTATCGTCTCCGTATGAATGCAGGATATCAGACATCGTCAACAGTCAATGACTCACCTTTTTCCAGATCCTTATCGAATCTGACTATCCAATTAATATGATTTTCCCACTTCTTGTGGCGCACCGTAACGTCAGTTCTCGAAACGAAAGCAGTGTCGCTGTTGTCTGCTTGTGTAAAGTACGGGGTTGAAGGGCATCAGAACGTATGCAGTAAAGGGTTAGACAGAGTGTGGCGCGTGAAGTGAAAGTCGTTTAAAGACTTGTGTGGGATACTGCCGTGGCCTGGCGGTGGGCACTGATGTGTCAGTGACGTTGCGATAGCAGACTTAGTCTGAAAGTACAGACAACGCGGAAGGTATGTTCAGTTAGACCAGTGCCGATGATGAATAAATAGCACTACGGTGGACGAATTCACTGAATTTTGCAGTTGTGTGAAAGAACCTTTAATTGAACCGGACGAATTTGGTTGTTTTATTAATAATGTTAATTAACAGAGTACAAGATAACGAGGAAAGTGATTAAAAGTTTGCAAAGTACGGTAGGAAAGATAATGATTGCCTTGAAATTTCCGATAATGAGTGTACCTAAATTACTGGGAAGGATAATATTTCATTGTTTGGTAATATATGGCCTGTAGATTGAGGAATTGGTTATTAAATAATGCTGATTGTAAAACTACATGCAAAGGCTCCGTGCCGCCAAAGAAGAAAAGGTGCCAGACGGTACAGTTTTTGATACATTTTGACTGTACAAATGACTATGGATAATGTGAGTAGCGACAGGTCGCATCGTACGGTTTAATATCTGACATGATGATGATGATGATTATTATGATGGCGATGATTTTGATATGATGATGACGACGACGACGACCACAACATCGTTACACAATAGCCGTCTGAAAACTAGCTTGTGTGTCCAAATTCAGGAACACTTTTTGCAGTGAATTTGAATACTTCCTTTTAAAGCTCATCAAGAACCAATCCGACCGCATACCGTCCCTCTCGCCACGGGGCACGTAACAGAATTCGTTCACGAATATCAACATATTTATTTTAAGCATATTTGTGGTCTATAAGGGAGTGGATTTCGTTCAATTACCGGTAGGTTTCCGGAGTCCTGGGTATCCAGACAGTTTTGTAGAAGAGTTCGACGCGAGTTCTGTGAGTTTCCTTTATTTTTCTTGCATGGCGTCTGTGCATGGCGTGTAGGTGACGTACTCCATCGCCACTTTCGAAAATTCTGTTCGCCATGGTGTGCCTGAGAACTGACAGCGTGCCGATGTCGTGCCAGGATACTGAAGGCACTGGTATATTGGATCGTGCGGGTTGTGTGGGAGGAATCCTTCCTAGTATTTACTTATTTATATCATTGTATATGGTTTATTTAAGGACGCTGCCATGAAGTCAGACTATATAGGATCGAGTGGTAAGATGATTAGTGAATAGTGAATTGAAAGGGATGTTGAAATAAACGTTCATGTTCTGATCTGAGTTCGTACCCCGGTACGTGCATGGAGGGAAGGACGAAGATTGTGGAGGTCTTTGTCAGTGTAGCCAGTTTGTGGATCGCGATGTGAAGTCTGGGACGCCCGCTCGAACAGGAATCAGGAAAGAGTGGTGCGCACTCGCCCGTAACTTTCGTTGGGAATATTGGACTGTACACCCGTGTTTATGTATTTCATGACCCGCACTTGGCGTGTGGTTAGCGGAAGGGAAGATATTTCCTGCGGAATAAAAAGTATCGTATCTAAAGGCAATAGTTAGGTTCTTGTTCTAATAATTTGGCTTTCCAGTTAGCCCGTAATATTTCCTTTTACAACATGTTTTAATCGTAGAGAAAATGCATGAGTGGAGTTTTATGTGCATAGCAAAATGAAGGTTACAGATTTCATAGTGTTAGTCGTTACTGTACATTTCCACTTAATTTAGCTGCAACACTGTTTTGAGAAATCGGATGTGACTTTCACGCGGATGTGACTTCGGGACATGAGAAAGTTGAGTGGCTGCTGCTTCAGATTCGGTTAAGTGCGTGTCTTAATATCACGAGAATGCCAATCAGAGCGTAGGATATCTTGTCCGAATTCAATGTTTGTCGGTTGGGGTAACTCCAAGACATATCCTGCCTCTTTTGGAGCCGCTGGTTCATTACCTTGCTCACAAGACCTCATCACTGGATTTTCTCCTGAACTGGATGAATTTAATCGACGTCCACTCACACTCACACACACACACACGCACGCACGCACACGCGCACGCGCACACACACACACACACACGTCTTTCGCTTCAGGACCCATTGTGTATATGTTTGTTTTCAGTGAACGTGGTCTGTAGTCTGTATGGATTGCTGATATTCCGCATTCCAAATCTTTTATCGGCTTATGTTGCTTAGCTCCGTCCACAGCATCCAAGTTTGGGGTCCTGTAAATGTTGTAAGCTCCCAGCACCATTCCCAAGCTGGAGACTACCCCTTGTTGGCTGTCCGTGACGGCGTATGGGGTCCTGTAAATGTTGTAAGCTCCCAGCACAAGTCCAAAGCTGGGGACTTCCCCTTGTTGGCTGTCCGCGACTGCATATCCGATACACAAGCGCACAGCTATTCTCGGCTATCTCCCCCTTCGACAACCTGAAGAAAGAAATTGACAACGAGAAGCTTGAGCACTTTCGCTCCTCACCAGATGTTACAAAGAGAACAAATCAAGGAGACGAGCCTGACGGACTGTAATGTGTGGTGAATCTTAACAAAAGTTTGGCGAAGATATTTAAGGAGCAGTTGGGAGACTGCGGCACACTTGGATGACAATATTAACATTGATACGGGATTAGATTCCCGGCAAGAGCAAGGATATTGCTCCCAAACGAGCAGTCCAGCTCCGAGTTCCACCCAGCTTGTCACCGAATGAGGACGAGCGACTCTTTTCCTGGTGGTTAAAGCGGCTGAAACGCGAAGCTGACCATCTAGTACGGTGGTTAAGAATGAGCGGGGTTACTTACCTCCACTCTGTCATACATATTCTTAGCTTGGTGCTTCATTAAACGTAAGAACAGCTGTACGTTAACTTGCCCGCAACTGACAAATATTGAGTTCCTTTTAGACTGCTTTATGAACAGGTTTTACTGTATCGTCTACCTGCCCCCTGCTATGTTGTAGTAACGTGTCTTGTGGCAATGTGTGCTGCTGTTTCTCTTATCGTAGTTCAGGGGTCTCAAATTAAAATCGTAGGCAGGCCAAAGAAATAATTTTGAAGATTAATGCGGGCTTCAGTAAACAGGTTAAATATTTTGCTTAAAAGTCGACTTGCTATCAAGAATATTTCTTAACGTTAGTAACAGAAAGTGAAATGTATTATCTAACTCCATGACGCAGAGTCCTTAGTGAGAAGCTGACAGGTCAAGGAATTTCCCGCATTTTGTGGAACCCGAAGGTTCATTGCCACATTCACAATTGCTCGTCACCTGTCTCTAATCCTGAGCCGTATCCATCCAGTCCATGCCCCCCCCCCCAATCCCACTTCTTGAAGATACATTTTAATATTATCCTCCATTCTACGCCTGGGTTGTATACTGTAATTTTAAAACTTTAAACTTTACTCCATTGTTATCTTTTTGCTGACGTAAGTCGTACTGGCCTTCAGAGGATAGCAAACCTCCTTGAAATCTTATGGTCCATGAGGAAAATCATGTTTAATTCTTTAAGTTAAAAAAATCTTCGTCATGCCGTTAAACTTTCTGCAATTCTTCGTCGACTAAGGTCAGATTGAGAGCTGCATAAAATTAATTGCGGGCTGCGTTTTTTGGCACCCCAATCGCAAATTACGAAGTGGACGTTTCGTAGTACATGTAGGCCTATTACTGTGTTCGCCTGCTGAGTCGGAAAGCTTCGTTGTTCCAGACGGTTGAAGATTTCTGGGTTTTGTGTTTTGCAGTAAATGAATTGACCTAACATTATTTATTTCAAGACAAGCTGTTTATTTACAAAGGTACACTCACGAAAATTAAAACACGCACAGGGGAAGCGTCGGAGCGCTCACTGTTGCTTCGTGGCTTCTGTCGTCGGATTCTCGTCACGTTGGCGCACACTTTTGTTTTCTTCCATGAGCATGACAGCGTTGCTAATGCAATACGCAGTATTCATAGTAAGATATAACGCTTTATTTTCTGCACCCATTTGTAGCGATCTTAACCGTCTGTGTGTCACCATCAGCGCGTTCAGGGCAGTGTTGAACCCGTAACAAGCCCATTGATTTGCAAGGATTTCTGGGAAACCTGGATAAGTCATTAACAGTTAATTGGCTAGAGTTATAAATCCCTGGCTGTAATCCCGATTTTAATTCAGCTGCTGTTTTTAGCACGACGTTTTTGCTGTGTATCGTACTATTAAAGATACAGTAATTGTGCCGTATCTGGAACACTGTTATGATATGTTTATTTTGAATAACTGAAGCGGTTTATGACATAAGCATTATACAGATTTACAGCATAATACCACCAGTACCAAATTCCCGATGCTTTTATTTCCTGGTATAAAATGTACGCATTACGATTTATGTTTTCAGTAATGGTTGTCTGGTTGCTTTTCCCTTTTTTTGCATATCAGCCTCCAGATTTGCGAGTTGCAAACCCGTCCATGCCGGTGTGGCAGTCATACTTTGGGAAGAGGCAGTCCTGCTGTCCGAACTGTTTACTCGTCAACACATGGACAACTGATGGGAGGTGACCCGGTACTTTTGTGTACTCAGTTCTGTGTATAGTATGTTTGCGCCCTCAGAGTCTTCGTCGTTTAGCATGACAACCTTCAGTGCCATTCTCACAAACCTTACGGTCCACCTCAGTCACACGACTGCACCTGCTACGAAAACCGACGGATACTGGCACCTCCACCGCTCAGACTGCACAAACGCACTGATCAACGCGCAAAAGATTTCGTGCACTCCCGTGACTTGTGACAACAGCCTATAACCTCGCTAACGTTATTTGTGCCTGAAGCTGGAGACTTTGTGGAATAAATCGTGCTGTACCTGTAACCCTTTTGCACAGTCCCTGTGGAATGCCCACAATATGACGTCGATCGTCTTAGATGTCGTCTTCTTGGTTGTTTGGGCTGATTCTTTGGAGAAAATTGTCCCAACGGGGAAATGCTGAACCCTTCTGTGTGATGTAGGTAACTTGGGCAAAATTTGGTTTTCATGCGGGCAACATGAAATGTAATACATCGAATGAAGAATGAATAAGTATACGATAATTATATGCAAAAATTTACCAGTTTGTTTGTTTATATATCATGTCGGGTAACAAATATACTGATAATAGTAATAACAATTTATAAAAAGTTCAGTTCACAAAAAATGCGATTCACATTCTGTTCTACGGGGTGTTGCTGTTTTAGCATATTTTTACGCAGCGTATATGCCTCTTCATGAATAAACTGCTCACGCGTTTTCAAAATTGCTTCTGCGTTCTTTGTCGGGTTGGACAAGGAAAGGGTTAAAAGATGTCTTCTCATTTCAAGTATTCCACGGGGAACATATTGCCTGCGAGGTACGGATTGGTCGGCCCTGCCGTGGCGTGTCTGAGGCTGTGGAATTTCTTAATGTTACTTACGAGGGTTGTAATGTCTCAGTTAACGAACAGTTACGTTGTTTGAAGGACACTTGCGTTGTGTTAACGCCTTGTGTCCTGAAGGTGTTGTTGTTATACGTGATTTCAGGTTTCCGGCGCCACTTAAAAGACATCTTAGCTCTTCTGGGATATCACGCAGCATCGATTGGTAGTTACTAACTTCTGAGAACAACCTGTACGTCCCATGTTCAAGGGTCAGGCAGTCCAAACATGCTTGACTCTTGAACATGGGACAGAGTTGGGCTCGTTAAGTTGCCTCGAAACGTCGGTAACTACCACTCTACGTGTGTAACATCCCGGAAGAGCGAAGATCTGAGGTATTGTTACTTTTCATCTCATCATTCTTACCCCAATCATGTCTCCCAGCCCGCTTACTTCCCGACACGCATGAAGTGTTACTCGCATGTCAGGTGATAACCAGAAATTTTTCATTGGGAGGGCTGACCCAGAGTCTGCATATAATTTACGTTCGATTGTAAAAATTATGTTATCAAAATGCTGTCGTATGTATAACTAACAGAACATGGCAGTTGCATTTTTGTACATACAAGTATAGCTACATGTTCCGTGACTCAGTCACAGTGTCCAGTCTTCTCGTTGGTTTAACTTTATTTATTTTTCAAAATTTTAATTTACTAGCCACCAGCCGATTTCAGTGGCAGACTTCTGTTGAAGGGTAAATGACGTAAAACGTTTGATATTATTGCGTACACAGCATTTGTGTGTTTTTTAAATTTCAGTTTTTTTTTGGGGGGGGGAAGCTGCATCTCGGCAGACCCTCCCCCCTTGGGTGCCCCTGTGTAGCATTTAGATTAATTTTAGCCTTCTGATATATCGTAACTCTTTTTTCAATTTTATTCAAAATTAAGTGGCATGTGACGCCGACGTACCGTAAACTCCACACACACACACACACACACACACACACATGAACGCACATACACACGCACACATACACGCGCACACGCGCGCGTCTCCATTTATTATGAAATAAACTTAATTGGAAATATTCTTGTAACATTGAGCCGCGTTCGGATTTTTGTATCCTAATTTGTCCACTTTGTTTTTACTGCCCTCAATTACATTTCTGCACCTTATGCTTGGTAAATGTTTTATGATTTTGTGTATGCTCTATTTTAAAGAAGTACAGTGCACTAAGATTACATACACTTACCACAGTCTATCGTGTAGTTGTCTCTTGTTGCTGAACACACGCATAATTAACTGGAGGCTTGTACAATTAGGGTTTGCCCAAATATCGTTGTTCACTGTCAGTTTTAATGGTGCAGTTGCTAGTATATATTCTTAAAAGAAAGAAAGTCCCAACGAATTCACATTCTTCACACATTTGTTTTCCTTGTGGTATTACAACATTCATTTGCAAAATGGAAACAAAGCATTGAAACAAAAGACTGTTGGCTTGTTCATGGTCAGCTGTACACGTGAGTTACACCGCAGCTGAGCATACTGTAATGACAGATGTATGGTTGCATAATTTCTTGATTTTGTAAGTCTGACACCAATACGTTTCTTTTACCAGGCCAGACGGTATTAATCAACCACGCTACAATAGATATTAAATGTTATAACGCTGTTTATTTGCATTCTTGCAACCCAGAATGAAATTACATTTATGTGGCGCTTTATGACGTGTAGATGATGAACTATTGCTTTGGCTTCCCAGGCGCCTCCATATTTCTTTTCTCTTTTAAACGACATGATTTTCGGAAAAAAAAAATAGTTTGATACGAACGTTTTGATTTTTCTGCAATTCTTCTTAAATGTTTCTTCAATTCAAAAAAAATCATCACGATATAATTGCATATTTACGTAGGGCTTCTTGTAAAATGTCGTACTCGTGTTAGATTTTAACAAAAAGTTTTATTTGATCGCCTAATTTTAGTGAAGCCCCACATAAAATTTCACGGAAATCCGTCCAGTGGCAACCGAGTTGTTACACGCGGACAAGCTGACAGACGGACGTGTCGAAGTTGGTAGTTACTTTTCATACCTGTTTTATAAACACCGCCAAATTCAGTGATCACATGTTGGTGGTGTTATATTGTCACAGACTGCAGGAGATTGTGTTATTCTGCAGTACACAGGCCCTGCTCTTCGTAGTCACGGCTTTGATAGCGTCATAGCTTACAACGCTACTTCGCTGTATTCAGTTAACTACTTTCCAGCCACACATTGAGAATCAATGCCACAATATTCGAAATGAAAGGCGTTACATCTTTGGTCTGGATAGCTGTGTGTGAAGTATTAAGCTTTATTAGACTAAAACTGGTTCATTATGAATGATTATTCTTCGGTAGGCAGTAGAGGATCGTTAGTCGGGGTAAGTTAAGAGCCAGTAGGATAATCAAGACCCCCTCCAGAGACGAACTCTGCCGCAGAAATGTAATTATGGGTGGCCTTACAGTCGAGACCCGCTTAGAGTTGCTAGCCCACCCAGGTTAATTTGTTCGTGAAAATAATTGTACCCAAGAAAGTACAGTTTTCTTTCAACGGAGTGGAATTTGTAAACCAAGATGAAAAGTTATTTGTGACAACTTGAATAACCGGCTGTACTTGTCTGAATGGACACGTGAGCGCTATCGAAGCTGAAGTCCGCCTTTCGGAGGTTTCATTATTGACCCCCATATCACGGGACCCTCTGTTCGAAATCCTAAAACAGCACATCGTATTTGGCATCAGTGAAAGGGAGAGTATATCCAGCCATGTACATAGGTCCATTGACGGGACATGCGCACTGGGTTGTAAGAAATGTTAGAAAATTTTGTTGTAGTTTGTGGGATGGAATATTTTGGGATTACTAATGTTTCTGTAACGCTTCTGTTAGTCACCGAGATGTATAGTCAGTCGGGAAACAAAGTGTGACTAACGAGTTGTCACCTGGTCACAAGAACTCACGGTGTCCTCGAGGTATACGTGCGGTATGGTATCTGTTAGTGAAAGTTGCTTATTTCTATTCGCGAGAAGGATTATGTAGACGTTAAATTACTGTGTGCTGGACTGTGTTTTGATAGAGTAGCCCTGGAAGAACGCGGTGAGGCCAGTAATTGTCGGGGTTTAAATCGTAGTTCAAACTTGTTAGAACTATCGGAACACTGTGCTGATTTTCAGGCATTTTTATTCCAAATACACATGTACTGGCATGATAAATTTTGTTAAATCGTGGTTCTGGAATCAAAGAAGAAGACAGTCGATTCCTTTTGTCATTAATATTGCAGGTTTTTTAGGTTTCCGCTGCGGGGTAACTGAGGATTTCTTTCATATATCCCAGAGAAAGAAATCGACATTAATTTCGTTACCGTATGTGCAACAATTAAGGGTGTCGCGTAACCCACTATACGCTGCTTACTAAGTTGAATTTTACACCTAGTAACTCGTTTTGTTGACCTCGCTGTTGAAATATATCAGTCCTACTCCAGAAGATGGCTGTTTGAGGGTTGAAACACGTCGGTGTGATATTTAGTGTTAAAAAAGTGGTGTTTTAATAAAATGTTTTTGTATTCTTCGATCTTCATTTGAAATAGTGATATTGGGGTACCCATATGAACAACATGAAGCGTAAACTGTTTAAAGACCCAGTTCGTACCGCGCGGTAAACATTATTCATCTCTGTTATAAAAACCAATTAGTTTATGTTACTTACGTCAAAAGTCGCTGTTTGTTCCGAGATAAATAGAAAACACATTAATACGGTATGGGCAGAATGCACAATTTTTTGAACGTTAAACCTGTTGGTACTGTACAACGGTGGGCGTTGAAAGGTTAACCAGCCACCTGATTAGGACCAAACATGTAACAACACTGATATATGGGCATGTAAGTGATATTCTTGCGTTACAATGGCATTAGTTTCAGGAACGTGGCAAAACATAATAAAGTGCACTCAGAAATAATTCAAAGATATAGATGTCAGCGTACACTTTATATTAGGCCCTGCGCATGAACTTTGTTTTTACAAATGTGTGTGGGGGGGGGGGGCACCATATCATGCCATATGACGAACAATTTATTCCTGAGCGGTAGCTCGTGTACACGGTATTCGGGGTGTGCTCGGTTCGAACTCAGTTAGGGAAAGCAACTGTCCTTAACTGAGGATTGTGGCGAGTTTCCTCAGCATCTCAATAAAAATGCACGGATATCACCTTAAGTCACAGGCGTTTCCTTCCGCTTTCTGTCCAATTCATAATTCACCTTTACCCCGTCGCTCGATGTCTTATAGCCTGAGTTGTTTACAGTGTCATTAAATGAACTAAAATGCAACTAGAATGTCGCGTGAGTGCAGACGAAGTTTGTTCCGCCCCATCATTTCTAGTTGAAGTCACATGATGAGTCTGTCTGTCTGTTGTTATAGTCGTAACAATGATTCAAATTTCTGTCTGAGTATTTTCACGTACGATTTAGTACACTCGTTACTCGCTTTTGTTGGGGGTTGGGTTTCAAGACTCCCAGAGAAAATTGAAAATCCGCGAATGACAGTCCGCACCCCCAAAAAATGCTTCAGTATTTGCTTAGTTTTTGTCTTTCCTTTGCAGAAACATTGCGATGGGAGCTGCTTTCAATTTATCATTCAGCTCCTTGACCATCATGCGTCATAGCGCGAAGATCTGTCGAACAATTTCTGTTGCTTCTATCCGTTGAAGACGCCGAGTAATGTATTTATATTATTGGGGCGACCCCGCGAATTTGCGAAACCACTAAGCACGAACACGCGAAAAGTGAGAGATGAATGTGCAGAGAACAGTTCGGCGATGCAAGGGCATGTGTCACCCTCATTTCACGGATACATATCTGTGATTACCTGATTCTATAATCTGTTGGAAATAAACATAGACGTTTTGAAAAGGCCAGCTATGACATTCTGGAAACTTTTAATGGTACTCACCGGACGAATTATCCGGCCAAGTAAATACTGTATTTTTTACGTGCTAAAACCTTGCGTAATTCAACATTTTTAATCATTCTGACGTGCATTTCCGTACTCGTTAGTGGCGCTGCAAGAAGTGAGACATAAAAAACCTCGTGGTTATGTTGCAGAGGCCGGTAGATATATTGGCGTTCATTTGCAATGTGTCCGAGGCTGTGTTGCTTTGCAGTGAAGCCGTGTTAAGTTCATAAAGTTCGCTTACCGTGTATAAGTGAAGAAGCCGCGGGCTGACTGGCGTCGCTCATGGCGAATGAGATTGTTATTGCCTAAGTATAAATAACGCTGCCACAAGACAACTTTCGCTTTAGGAGACGCTGTTGTGTTGCTTCGACGAGGGTAATGACTTGCGAGTTGCCTTTTTTTTTATTTTGTGTGTACTTACTTTACAGGCTGCGACAAAATTTTCAGACTACTGTAATAGTCTGGTTATTATAGACCAAGATTAAGTATTCTGCTTTGAGTCATTTTTATGTGGATAAATTACGTGTAGAGTGTTGTGATATTTGAGATTCTGAAATCACTGCTGATGGAGATACGATTTGTCTGGGATATGACGCCGTGTAGACGTTTCGGTTGAGTTTACTGCCTCCATCTTCATGGTGTTAGACGTATACTAAGGAAAGCGAATAAGGAAGCAATAGTTCCCTCTGCACCGTCGGTTAACTGTTTACTGATAGCAACTAGACCCATCGTGTTCAGGAACATGTTTAATTTTTTAAGCTGAGCATGTCACCTCTTGTAGCAGCCCAAATTTTAGAAACTCTGTAGTCATGGTAATGACAGTGTCACTTCCGTAGACTGGTGTATCATTTTCCCGATACAATCCATTTATTTTCCTGTAATGAAATTTAAATTATACAGCATCATAGAAATTCAGGTCACAGAAATAAAGCATAAACTGAGGCTTAATGTGTCTGTGCAACGTAAATATGCATTTAAGTGTCACTTGTCAGATGTGTCATGGAGTGTCATTAGTGGGCGGTCTTTTTTACGTTGCTTTGATGACTGTTATGTCTTCATTGTGTTTTTGTAAGTAAGCCGTAAGGGAAGTCGCAGTGGAATTAGAATTGAATTACCAGAACGGTGAACCCCAGCCCTCGCATGTACGTGTACAACGTCATTCTGATTAATTTATTCCTTAAACTGGGATCCCCGCAATTACGAGTATGAATTCCTGTAACGGCGAATTAAAACTAACAGTAACAGTCAACGTATGGGGTAAATAATACTGCTTCTGCTGCTACTGCTACTACCACCACCATCACTACTACTAATACTACTGCTTGTACTAACAACAATAATAATAATGCTACTACTATTAAAACTAATACCACCACCACCACTACTTTTTCCCCCCTGTGGCGCTGCGGCCTAACGCGGGCCATGGTCTCCTCAAGCTTGAGGTTTCTAGATCACACACAACGACGCATCACAGTCGGTAGGACTCCTCTGGACGAGTGATCGGCTCGTCGCAGAGACCTCTACCTGACAACACACAGCACTCACAACAGACAAGCATCCATGCCCCCGGTGGGATTCGAGCCTACGATCTCAGCCGGCGAGCGGCCGCAGACCTACGCTTTAGACCGCGCGGCTACTGGGACCGGCCACCACCACCACCACTGCTACTAGTACTACTACTACTACTAATAATAATGATAATGCTACCACTAATAATAATAATAATAATGCTACTAAAAACTAAAACTAAACTCCGTGGCCTTAGTCCGCACGCGAACTATACCGACAGAGCGGCCGCCGCCGGTCGGCGAAGTTAGTGCCAACTTTTGCGGATAGAGGGGTGTCACGTGGTCA
>Ga0123354_10004481_pt1 | contig 19810 bp, 9 predicted proteins | sample TergutLab28metaG_2_FD_97872 | JGI IMG/M metagenome (GOLD analysis project Ga0123354, IMG submission 97872) | Labiotermes labralis P4 segment gut microbial communities from Petit-Saut dam, French Guiana - Lab288 P4 | ecosystem: Host-associated > Arthropoda: Insects > Digestive system > Gut ...
AAAAAAAAATTTTTTGTAAAATTTACACCACCCCCCGCCGCGGGGGAAAGGGGGACGGGGCGGAAGGGGGGCGCAAAGAAGGGGGGGGGGGGGGGGGGGTTGCCTGTTTGTAGGCACTGGAAGGGTCAATAAACAAATCAGACTTTCGTATTCGGAAGGTACCCAGTTCAAATCTTTGACCGGACATAAATCATAAAGTTATGACTGGAGACTTCCGTAAATTTTCTCAGTCACTCCAAGGAAATAACAGAAATGAACCTAGGCCGCTTTCTTCTACATCCTTTCTAATTCATTATTCACCACATTATTGTCATTGGACTTTTGTATTCTCAGTACTGAGAGCGTCGTTTTATGAAATAGAGAACCCTTATCTTATCTGGCAACTGTTGATTGTCATATCACGCCCCAACAAAATTACGCTTGTGAGCGATCGAATGTGTGGTCTACGTTAACAGGACACTAGTGCCTACAGATAGTGGCAACCTATAATTTTTAGATAAATAATGACCCTATACAAAAAGATTTCCTGCATACGTTAGGCATAAAATGAAACGTGCATAGTTGCCTGCCAAAGACAGTTTTATGTTTGGTATTATAACTACAGGCATGACGCAGCGTCGAAGGCATCGGTGCCTTGTCACGGCGAAACGATTTGTATTGTAACAAGTTCATTTTGAAAGTGAAGTGACAGAAACAGTTCGGAGAATAAGTTTGCACCCTTAGTGGACGGCTCCTTTTCAACTTCACATGCCTGTTTAACGCAACTTACGATCGGTAAGTTACGAATATATTTGTCTATGCAGACTCACTTTTAATCCCAAATACGATTAGTAAAATGAAGCCTGTATGGTAAATGTAGGAATAGCCTGTTGTCAGGACATCTGGCCTTCAGAATATTCAGTCCATTAACTGGACAAGATCAGGTCCAGGCTGGTGATTTCGACCTGACGCATTCTTTACAAAGTAAAAAAGAACAACTTGTGTGGTTATTACTTCCTATTACCCGTCTCTCATTTCGTCTGTGTGCGACAGAGCTTAAAGACTAAACTTTTGTCCGGTTTGTAGGAAGTTCCGGAGAAAGCGCAAGTTTCGTGGTAATCGGCTAAGTGACAGTTGCCCCATGCGAATTTATGTCCTTACGTTGCACATTTTTTTGTCTCTTTGGGTGAAATAATTTTTAGAGAATCTCCACTTGAACAACTTTGAAATGCTTGATTGTGGTGTAACCGTCTGTTTGACTTGCCCCGACTTCGGTTACAACTATTTGTAGCTCGTCGTAGGCACGGATCCCTCTCAAGGAATATGCAGGATGTATTAGAAGCCGCCTTGCTCTTTTACTACTCTTTATTCACTGAGGTTCCAGCACCAACAACTTTTGGCTGCTCGTTCATCTAGCATTCACAACCGCGAACAGCGTACATCCCTGCATAACTGACTACCTCCTAAGCCTTAGCGATAGAGTTACAGATACTAACAGTGAACACTTGCACATAGCTGACATCGCAAACAGAGAATCAATTCATTTATGTGGGAGGGGGAACTCAACAGTATCATTCGTATAACCTGGCAAGTGCACGTGTGCACACCAAACAAACTTTACCTCTTCCCTTTCAATACATCAACTAGCCAACGCTCGACGACCAGTTTTTCTCCTCAACTTCTTGGTTGCATAGTCCGAGATTTGAACTTCGGACCCTGGCCACTTACAGTGGGTTCAGTGAAAACCTTTCTTTTATTGGGTGGTGTAAATGAAATTTTATGCATATTTGCTACATTTTCGTACGACTTGAATAACATTTCGAAAAGGCGATTATTATTCTTCAAAACCTTGCTGCACGATTGTGAACTTCGGGACAACGGGTGGTGTGACATCTGCACTGTCCTTAGGGATGTACTTTCCACATCGGTTTTGACAATTAGGATGGCACTAGAAGACCGTATTTTTTTTTGGGGGGGGGGGGGGGAAATGTAAATTACATTCACGGACATACGCCAAGCTCCTATGATACTTTTAAATTTAAGAACGCTTTGGTGGAATGCAAGTACAGCGTCGCGGATAACACCAGTAAGAGTTTTGTTAGTCGTCAGTTGTTTCAGAGTATCCGTTACTTTTCCGAAGAAGGTGTGGATGATGAAAAACTGTAATAAATTTCGGAAGTGAAGTTTTGGGATTCTTCACATTTATGGTGTTATGGTATTGTCGTGTTATGGTGTTACAGTGTCATTGAACTTCCATTAACCTAAGAAGCCACTGAAAGTTATAACAAACCTGTGCAGAGCCCACATTCCCTTCTAATGCCCTGAAATATTTATTGTGTCGTATCTGAAAATGTGCAATAATCTTAGTTAATATGCGTAATAAAAACTGTAAATAGCAGAGTTAGAATTATTTCAGCAGCAGTTTATTGAGTCCCGACGTTTTGAGAGAACTCAGTGTCTTTATTTTCTATTGTCGAGCAGCCCTAGAAGGAACCTTATACGTTGCTTGACATTTGACAATGGAGGCAGTAAACTTATTCGAAACGTAGGTAATGAAACCCTGACACTCTGTGTGACAACCCTGAAAACTTGAATTCTCAGATCTCGCACTGAGCACGTTTACTGTCCATGTTTTACGTAGGTGGTTGGAAAGTGGTTTCTGTGCATGTGGCCTCTGAATTCGCCCTTATTGCCTTATGAGGGAACATTACAGCATTCACTCAACAGGAGAAAATACGTGTACATATAAATCGAGACATCTGTCTTCTTTTGAACCATAGGCCAAGAATGGTGTCCTACACCACCACCACCACCACCACCACCACCACCACCACCAACAACAACAACAACAAATGAACCAGGCCTGCCACTTCCAGCACCCTTGTTGTCTGCAGTAAACATCCATTATATTAAGAGTTACAATCAATATCCCATGCATTGCGGTAGTGAGTTCATTGATTTCTGTTGTAGTGAACTCTTATTCTCTTTCTCTAGCCTTGCGTTATTTTCATGGTTCTTTATTCCCATTTACAGTTTATCTTATCTGAAAATGTAACCAATTTTCTCATTCCTTTGATCATAACACAATTAATTAATATCATATTGGCTATGATGTTCTTCATATTTAGCCACATTCTTTCCATACTTTCGTTTCTGTGCATTCCATAGTACCTTAATAGCATCTTGACCTTTCAACTCCCCTCCTCAGTCCCCTAAATTTCTAGATTTCCTATCTGATTCGTGACGTTGCCTGGCCTTTTGGAGCCCACGTGAGGTTTTATGTTTATCAGCAACACGAAACTTTGCGGCTGAGATCATGATCACTTGTCACGGATGTAGATCAGAAACATAGCCAATGTCCATGGATAATCTAGGTTATACAATACGGTATGTTATTCCGGTCCCTGGTGTGATTTACACCTTGTCACTTTTAACGCATAGTTTCCATGGCAACGTAGTACAACAAACTCCATGTTACAACACACACCAGTGGCCGCATTGCTGCACCTTATTATGTATTTGTGTTATAATGCATTAAAATGGACGGCTACTGTCTTTTTTTGGAGTAGCGCTTGAATATTATGGGTTACGGCACGTGTCTGGTTATGGGTTACGGCACGTGTCTGGTTATGGTATAAACCGCTTTTGGTTTATACGTGACAAATATAGAGACGAGGCGGAGTGTTGTGGTCATGTCTGTTAAAGTTCATGAAAAGAAATGTAATGTTAGTAGGAACTGTGCACATAAATACATCACAGGGCTCTATAAATATAGCTAATTTCACCCTGCAAGGCTCTATACACTCGCAGATGAAACGTTTAGAATGGTGGGCTGTAAATTCCAGGGCTGATTGTAAGGTGAAAGTTTTGTTAGGCCATAGTTGAACTCTTGTGTTACACACAAACCTGGTTTTGAGCTGCGTTTTGTTTCTGGCGATGCTGGAACGATATCTCAAACTAGGTCACAGCCTGTTTTGCCTCCGCTTCTCTCAGCATTTCGTAATCCTTCAAGAGCTTGTCCACTTCGCAATATAAAGCCAATTAAAGAAAACAGAATCCATCGACTGGAAATGCAGCATGAATAGTGGGGAATGCCAAACAGCAAATACATGTTCCAAGTGACAACACTTCAGAATGTCGTCACTTGGGATGCGGCCTTTCATGTGATACGTTATATTACGCAGTATGTACAACAAGGAAGGCTCCCAGGCCATAAAATTAAAGATCTCGAAAAGTTAGCAGTTTCTCAAACAGTTCTGAAATTTCCTGCATGTTATGGAGCCCAAAGTTTCTTTAGTGTACCCACCTGCTTGTCCCCATCCCGAGCCACATTAATCCAGAGTTACTTGCCCTCAGTTTTTCGTACCAACACTCTGAATGCGTTTTTCTCCTTTCCCACTCATGCCACATGTCCAGCCCATCTCATCATCCTCCGTCTTATCGTACGAATATTATTTGATAAAACTTACAAATTATGAAGTTCCTTATTTTGTAATTTGCTCCAGTATCCTGGTACTTCTACCATCTTAAGCCCAATGTCTTCGTCAGCACCATATTCTCGAATGATCTCAACCTTACCTTGAAGCGTTCCAAATTTCACACCCATACAAAACAACAGAAAAAATAATAGTTCTGTATGTTTTAATCTTCACATTTTAAGAAAGCAAACTACAATACGAAAGACGGGCAGATTAGAGGGGATGTCTGTGTTCAGTTGTTCTGCATTTTTTTCATAACTGCAGCTGTTATTTCTTAGGCTTGCACCCGAAGGTTTTAAATAAGCCACGCTTTTAAAGATTTATTACCTACCTAGATGTTGCCATTTTGTCCATTCTGTTTACGATATATGATCACATACTTAGAGTTTCTCTCAGTATTTGCTTCTAGACCGCACTTTTTCTCAGCATTAAATAACATGATTAGCACAGACCGAAAGCTGACGTTTTCCATTCGACTTCAATCGCTACCGATTCTCTTGAGCCTTCTTGAAATTATATTCTGAAACAAATTTGAGAAGCAAAGGAGAAAACGCTGCTTATTTTTTCAGATCATTTTGAAAAGGAAATGAATTAGATATTTTCCTCCCCGGTGTCGGCTGCATTTTCACCCTAACACATTTCAGTTAACATAACCAATATTACGTGCTACGAAACGCGTTGAGAACCTGTTTTGTAACCGAAGTATAAGCCTTTAACCTACAATTTAGTGCAAAAGAGACACACAGTAGTATATTACGTGCAAATAAGAAATTAAAAATTTCCGTTTAAACCCTGAACATCTAATAGAATGAAAAAGAGAAGCCTTCTACATTGGAGAAGCACTGTTACTTTGGAAAATCTACGTGCATAATAACTTAGACTGGATTATTTAGAAAATAGTTTTCTTTTCGATTGTATGTAATTATGTTATTATGTACTAACTATATTGTTTTGTTTGCGTTATTATATGCTGGTTCTTTTATTGTAGAGAAACAAGAAAATTACAGGGTAATATTTTTAGAAAATGTTCTTGCGTTTTTACGGTTTTAGTAACCTGTATGCTCGTAAATACAGTAAAGAGTGTTTCTTCTTAAGATACTTGCATATTGCTTCTACATTACGTGTGAAGCATATTGATAGAAGCAGGCAGTAAAACAGTTCGTGACGTTCTGCACAGACTTGTACTGAGGTTACAGTTGGCTGCTTTAGTGTTCCGCCCGTGAAACAAAATAGTTCGAGGAGCAAATTGTGGATTTGCAAAATACTCGCATTTGGATGAGTTCTGTTCGCTGTTGTTTTATCAGGCTCTTTGCTGTAGGTCGCCGTCAACACTGCCACAGCCATTACTTTGCCTGACAGCTGTAATTTGTGTTGGAGTGATAAGGCGGCACGTTATTGATTTCACGTTATCTAGAAGTGAATTAGTTGCTGAGATACCCTGAATTTTGACGATGCAAATCAAGTGGGATTCAAAGATCGCTAATTAAATCCGTATGTCGCTGGTACTCCGCTACTCCTGTTGTTTACCTGTCTCCGAGTTCCGACCGCCAGACAAGTTGCAAGTTCATTTCGAGTTCTTTTTTCATCGTTGCACGGCGCATTTTGAAATCTACGCAGTTCACTCGCCAACAATTGCACTATTTATTGACTTGGTTAAAGTTTTAAATTTACACTAAAATACACAATAATATCGCCCCAACATGTTTCGGTCTTTAATGACCATCATCAGGGAGCTTTATCTGTAACTAACTAAAGTATATTTATGTTAAAACGCAATTTTACCCAGTGTTTTTACATAAATATAACTTTAGTTAGGTACAGATAAAGCTGCCTGATGATGGTCATTAAATACCGAAACACGTAGGAGCGATATTATTGTATATTTTTATGTAAATTTAAAACTTTTAACCAAGTTAATAAATAGTGCATTTGTTGGTGAGTGAACTGCGTACGTTCTTATCGAGTGTTTGGAACTATTGTTGCGTTTTTTATTTTTAGTCTACGTAACTTTCCGTCGGCTTCGTTCGTTGTAATGTACGTACGTGTAAAGAGGCGTGCAGTATGTCAGTTAATATAGAGTTTCCGTAAGTTGTGTGCACGGTACAGACGAATAGCAATCAGATGTATGCCTTTGGAAGGTACAGTCGCTTCCAGAACCTTCGCATTAGCAAGAACACTCTGCCGGACATTCGAATCCGTAATTTGTTTAAAATTTGTTTCATGTTCTTTACCGTTATACTACTACTACTACTACTACTAACACTACCACCACCACCATCACTACTACTATTATTACTACCACCACCACCACTGCTAATACTGTTATTATTACTACTACTACTGCTACTACTACTACTACTACTACTACTACTACTAGTACTACTAGTAGTACCAACACCACCACCACCACCACCACCACCACCGCTACTAGAATGACTAGCACCACCACTGTTAATACTATTATTATTATTACTACTACTACTAATACTGCTACAGCTACTACTACCACCACTACTACTACTACTACTACTACTGAACTACGTGTGATGTTGTTACTACGATGTCGGTATGCTTGTCACTGACATTCTTCCAACAAAGCAGGCCATGTACGTAAGACGTAATATTTTGGCGCCTTCGCGTGACCATTTTTGCTGTAAAAAGCAACATTGCCTTTCCTTTGTACTGCTGGCCTACATATGTTGCTGTCAACAATGTACTAAGTATTAGAGAGTAGACGTGGAAACACAACAATGCATTCTCTGTATTTTTGCCTCACATACGTCGCTGCCAGCAATGTGAAACACAGTGGGGGTCCTCCTGTAAAGTGCCAGACGCTTTTGTGTGATTGTAACCAAATTTGGAACTGCTCGACGGATTTTCGTTAAAGCCCCCAATGTCGAATTTCACAGAAATCCTTCGAGATTTGGGTGGCGCTGATATATGAAGACAGACGGAAGGACACACGTGATGAAGGTAACAGGCGCCGCCTTTGGTGACCTACGCAAAAGCGCCTAGAATCCTGACCTTAATTTATGACTCCTTTTCCCAGTTTTACATAAACAATGTAAAAGTACTTAGATCTTCAACCTAAAGTACTTAGATCTTCAACCTAAAGTACTCGATATTTTGGTCCGATTTTAAACAAAACTGGAATTCTCGCCAGATTTTCCTAGTACTCCCCAAACTCAAATTCACAAAAATCCGTCCAGTGACAGCCGCGCTGATATATACGGTACGGACAGACTGACCGATAAAATCTCCCAGTACGAATTAACCACATTTCGTTACCATGTGTAACATTTTTGCCGTGATCTCCGTGAGGTACGCGCTAAATGTCAAGGAACAGCTGGTCATCGCCATACCAAAACACAACCACTGTGCAAGTAGTACAACATTACCAGAAGGCAGCACTTCTTTATAGGATCAGCGCTTGAGTCCGTGAAAGAATAAAGAAAAGAACGATGAGTGAGGCCTTAGGGAAACGCGTGAATATTATGACGGACGGATCAAGGTAGAGAGACTGTAATCGGTTATGTGCGCAGTGCAGCGAGTTTTCGGTTGGACTGTAAAACTTGGCGTTGAAGGAAGGATGATATTAAAACGGATCTCAAAGAAGTGCGTTACAAACGCTGATTGGATTGACCTCCAGAAAGGGCGGGCTTGCTTCGAACATTTTAGTGAACACTGGGCTACCGTAAGTGACGTTAGTTGGAACTCTTGTTCTTAACTTAGTGTCAACTTTAGTCATAATGTAAGAAAAGGCTAACCAATCTTTGTAAATGGCTGAGGTTTTTTGGGCAGTACATTTTCTTTTATGTGTATAAACTCTAGTATATTTGGCAGTCAGATAGTTTTCGAGTTCTGTTCTTTCAATTTTGCCTGTTATTCATATTCTTACAAATATTTCATTTTCTGTTTAAAACTTCTTTTTATTTACAATTTTTTCTTTTTATAGAAAGTTTTTGACAATAATTCGTCGTATTAGCTGTAAAGCAGAGAGCAAGGTACACAGTAGAAAGCTGAAGATGGTCGGAATATTGAGGTAAGAAGCTTGTATGGAAATATCTTCAGAGACTGTGAGAAGATTTACGCTAATTTAAAAGAGAGGAAGGGAGGAAATGAAGGAAAGAGAGTGAGAAGAAGGGAAAGCAATAGGCCTCCCTATCACAAGGAAGAGGGAAATTGAAATAGAAAAGAAATTAATACCAAGAAAAAAACAGATGAAAAAGAAGAAATGCCAATGGATGAAGAGAAGCGAATAAACGAAAGGATATGGAGTTACGTAATAAAATGCTTAGGGGAAAACTGTTGATTACCTGAGGAATGTGAAAGAACTAATTGGGTAACAATAAGAAAGTAAGCGGAAACGAATATATTATTAAAGGCATAGAATAAAATGGGAAAGAAGAAATGTACGTAAGAAGTAGCTAAGAGTAGAGTATGTGGAAGTTCTACGAGTGGGTAGTAAGGACGGTGAACCACTATCAGCTCACATTTAATCTTCACTGAAATGTTCTCATATGCAGATTTCAACAGCCCTGCTGTCTGTCAGCCTGTATTTGTCACAGAGTCTCAATAACACTTGTTAAGTGGGGGATATAAAAAAAAGACAAGAAGGCATAATTCGCACTGTTTAACTGAATGTATTCATTTGACGCTCAAATACTTATACAATTGCAGTCATTGTTTGTACACAATTCGTATCCGACTCAAGTACAATAAATTACTAACTATGTCTCTTCAACGAAGCACTTAACCAACTTTTAGTAAATAAACAACAAATACACTGCTTCTAGGTAAAAATTCCTAATGGTTTGTTTTGTACCAGAACTTTGGCATGCAGCCGGACGTTTCAGTGGAATATGTTAAATCGACACGAGCCGAGAGGAAGTGACGATCAATATTTTTGACATAAAATAATGAAGCTCTATGTGTGCATTAAATTTACCTACAATATGCTTTTCCATTTATATTTGTTACAAGCAAAATCTGTTTTTATAATGTACGGACAATAGGATAAATTATAGCAAGGCATTTCATGAAACTTGTGGTAGGGAGGTAAAAAAGTAGCAAGACATATTTCCTTGCAAAATACGGGAATCAGAAAAAGAAATGTGAGCAAATCTTTCTTTGCAAAATATGAACATCAGAGCAAGAAATGTTGGTAAATTCTTTCTTTACAAAATGTGGAATGGATAAAGTTTAACGAAATCCTTCCTCATAAAATGTGAAATGCAGGACAACAGATTTAAGAAAATATTCCTCATGAAGGAAGGAAAGTAGAGTAACAAAACTGTACCAAACATTTTTTATAAATAAGGAAACTGAGATAAAAATTAGAAAAATACTTCTTATTAAATGTGACAATATTGCACGTAGTTCTGAATCACTCATATTAGCTACATTAATTAAACTAAAGATAAATCAGCGGTGCCATCACTTGCGATGACCGGCAGGGCCACTGTGTGCCCGCCTGCATTATTTGCACTGACAGGGTACACAAATTAACTCCTGCAATACCGGAACGGACAGTTACTGGCTTGATCTGTAAACAACAGACCTGCAGGTATATTGCACTGCCTGTGGACAATGCTGTCTCGAACATCAACACCTTCGCCCCACCCCCATGCGAAGAGTAATAGCTCATAGGAAGAAGGGCACTATGTAGATGGAACAACTACTTGTTGCGCTGTATATTGTAATGTCAGCAGGCGTACTTGTCGAGATGTGTGAAAGGAACAGGCGACGAAAAGCCGTGTGAAGGCAGAAGGATTAAGGGTAGATTATCGAAAATAAAAATAAAACACAATTGATAAGGAAGTGTATCTGCTCTGTTGTTCAGTGGCCTTACTTATTCTCAGAGTCTGATACATGGTGTTAATCAGCAGGCCTCGATTGGTAAAAAAACATGCTTTCGCTTTTGCACTCCTTTGAATTTAAAGGGACCTTTTCTACTATCCAAGAAATGTTATGAAACGAAAGCCAAGACCGCAAATCGTATGATCCATGACTTGACGGTACGCGCGTAAATGTAATTTCATTCACGCCCAAAACAAAAGTACGGACTTCCCTGATCCGATTTTCATGAAACCCACAAAATGTCAACAGCATTATGTGCAGATCTGTTGTACAGAATTTCACCAAAATCGCATGGTAAATGTGGACAGTACGGATAGAAATGCCCGAAGTAAAGTGTGTCCTTCGTTACAACGATTTTCACAAAATGTAATTACTGTGTGACTTTAAGTGAAGATTTTCTGTACGAATGTTTATATTAAGTGGGCCAGGAAATATGAGAAGTAAGGGTAGAAATTTATTGACGGCTCCAAGTAAAGTATAAAGCCGATTGACACGAAACTCATCCCTTCTACGTGACTCCGGCTTAGAATTGCATGAAAATCTAACAAATAGTTGGGGTCCGTTACTGATGCTGGGTCAGAGTTAGACAGACAGACAGAAGAACGTCGGACGTGATCTGTACATAAGACGCACTTTCTTATTTGGCGAAGAACATCTAAAAGGAAATAAGCAGGGAAACTAGGAAAGAAATATGAAAAATAAGAGGCAAACGAAAAAATCCTGTGTGATTATTTTCCTTGCAACCTCTTTCCCCCGCAAACTTGAAACACGGGGTAGGTGACATCATAGTGGAAATAGTTCGATGCACATATTAATACAGCTACGGCTTTCTTATTGCGTGTAGCGAAATACTGGGACGTTCAAGGCGGCGAAGTATTTGCGATAGCTCAGTAAGTGCAGTGACTATTTCGATAGGTTGGGAGACCGAAGAACTTCTTTCCGATTTTGGGGTGGGTCAGATATTTCTGTCTTCCCCTCAGCACCCAGCATGACACTGGGACTTACTCAGTAGGAATCTGGGGCACTGTTCCGGAGAGCAGGCGGTCGGTTCTGAAGCTCTACGCGCACCACCGTCTCTAACGGAAATTAAGAAGGCATTGAGCGACGTTTCCACTCCCAAACAAATCTCAAAGACAAGGGGATAAGTTTATCTTCTAATGGGAGCATAAAGCAAAGCTCCACACGCTCTAGACATCGGTATATAATGGAGGTGGGCCATCAGCTTCAAGCTGTGTCTGCTTTTGTTTGGGGAAAAAGTTATCAGTACTTTTGGTGGGGTAACAAATCGTCACGGTATCAGTTCCGAAGTTATTACGTTCATCATCATTATCATCGTCATAATAATATCATTATTACCCATTTTACATTTCTTACATCTTCATGGTTCTTGAGCTGTCAGCCGTTTCCTTCGTCGACTCAAGTTTCTTCTGCCGGTCGGAGTGTATTCATATACTAACTTGGGATGCGTGTATCGTGCGTTACTAATAAATGTCGAGTCCTTTTGCTACCACAGTCTACAGTAACGTTACTTACACTGTATACATACAGTCACTCTCTTACTTTATCTGTCTTAAGGTCACATAATGTGCATCATGCAGCTGACCTCAGCAGTTCACCCCCGCCATCACAGTTCTTCTCCCACGCTGTTGCACTAGGGTCAATTCTCACTGGTACCACCATAATCTGCTTTAACTGTAGCTGCATTTCCTTATTGCTTGCTTTAATTTTACATCGAATGTTTCAACATACATGCCTTTATATAATTTAGTTACGTCATCACTTTTTATGTAAGGTAAAATACATTCCAATAAACAGATTGTTTTATTCGCCCATTTAATTAGTCGTCTGTAACTCCTGCTGCTCGAAAGTATTCAAGTAATGAGATCTTCTGGGACTTGGACCTCTTGACCCTTGAAGGGGGGGCCTATAGGTTGCACCGAAACGTCGGTACGGAATTATCACTCTAGGCTGTGTAATATCGCAGAGAAGCGCAAACCTCATCTACATTGCGACTGAAGCCTGAAGTCACTGCTCACATGTTGATTACAATCTGCCCTTAATTCATTCGTGCATGATGTTTGGTTAAATATACGAGCTGTGCGCTCAAGCTTGTACTGCGCCACACTGCCACAGGATTCATAATCTATCCTTACATTCTCATACTTTCCTGCTCTCTGCTCATAAGACCTGAATGTATACATGGTTTTCATTTTCTTCTGTACCAGTCTTCTCACTAGCGACTAATAACGCTGTGGGTGTCTACGGCTTAGTTCCAGCATCCGTGATATGTCTCTATTTGGAATCAGTGACGTCACACTACAGTTTTCTGTGCTTTCAAACCACACGCGGTTTCTTGCCTACATTGTCTGTGGAACGTCAGGAACAAGTGTTCAGCTGTGCTGCTTCATTTTAGAGAGGTCCTCGTTTCAGTTCTGGACCTGCACATAGTGCGTTACCGTGACTGAGGAAGATGTAGTGACTTTGGCGCCCGAATACCTAAAATTGTGTTAGCACTGTTCACAGATCATCCTATATTGCGCCCTTAGCTATTAAAACCGTCGATAATTTAGGCACAGAGTAGTCCTTGAGTTGAGAGGCAAGTGTCAGTGTATATTTTAGTGGATATATTAAGTAACTGGAATTGTGCTAAATCAGTATAAAGCAAATGTAGAATCTGAATCATTTGTGTACAAGTGTATCTTATATGATAGGTAAACTTAAGGACAGAGAAGGGAGATGAGGCAGACCTATAATTTTTGTAGCGTTTGCGTGTGACGGAAAACTAAAAAATGCAAATATATTGATATGGCCGAACTTTGAACTGCGTGCAACAAGTATGATGGATGGATGACGTCACTGCATCTGAGTTCGGTGTGGCAGAGCTGCTGAATGGGCTGAATAAACCGGTACTTTTGAGAGAGAAAATAAGGAAGAGGGAAAGTGAAAGAAGTTTCGCGAAAGGTGATAATGAAGGTAATGGTGATATTAAAATGTGGCATGTTAGATGTGTGGCTGGATGTTGCAGTTCGGTAAATATGGCTGGCAGATTGAGGGGTTGGTCGTCAAGAATGGCTGGTCGTTGGTCTAGATATGAATGCTGCGAACTGGGGGAAATTGGTGTTAGCAAATGCACTTTTATTTACGATTTGACTCATTTAATAAATATAATTGATAGACTGAGTGTGTCCAGCATGAAGCTTTCACAGAAAGATAGATTGATGTACCTTCAATATGTTCCGGGAAGAAATAAATGAAATATAATGCCAAATTTTCAACTTCGATAATTAGGTGTTAAAATGTAGAAATTTAATATTTGAAGCAAGCTTTTCATGTGAATTATATTTAGATATTCAATTCTTACCACATATTAAGCACATTCCTTCTCCATTACAATGAGGAATGGGGTAAAGATGTGTGTATAAGGAAATTACTCTTCTGAGCATCATACGTGTCACAGTGACTTTAGTGTTGGTCACAGTGACTTTAGTGTTGGTGGCAGGCGTGCCGTACACTAAGTGCTGTGCTCACGGTTTTAAAACTGGAAGGGCAGTGAGCCTTCGCACAATTATCTGTTGCTATGATCTGCCGAAGGAACGGCTTTCAGGATTTTAAATTTGGACACTGTATTTTCTCTGCACACACACTTCAAATCATTAAGGGCGACTTTGAAACTGCAAGCCTTCAGCTGGTAAAAAGCGCTGCCAAATCAACAAATTTAGTTTTTCGTAGAATTTAATTTTGATGTTCAAAGCACGTAAAAACTTCAAAACATGAAAATCAGTTACATTCATCTTAAGATTTTGTTGACTGAAATATTATAAATATTTGAAATAAGATTGAAATATCTAAGATGGGAGGTCGTGTAGGCAGATGCAGAGTTACTGACTTTCGGAGAACCCCTTTTTCTCCATTTAGCACTTATCTATATTAAACATGGGAGATCAGGTTCTTCCGAAACGTCACCAGCTTCACATTCTGAAGACAGCTATGTCCAATGAAACTCTCGTTTTCTTACGGTATCTATCCCGTTCTAATATTTATCGCCCTTTCACCAGCGCATTTCTTCGCAAGGCCGTGATTTAGAAACCGTCCCTTGAATGTTACATTTCACAACAAAAAATGTGAAATTCAATACTCCTTATGTCCTTAATATGGTATTAAAGTTTTCCGTGTAATTTTATTCTATCAAAATGAATTTCCATCCGTCACGAGGAGCAGAAAGAAGCGAGAGAGATGGGCGGCCACTTTAGAGTGGGCCTATACTCTTACATGACACAAAGATAGTCTACAGACAGATTACGGCGTCACTTACAGGTTATTACATTGTTGAGGAGACTATTATCTATTGTTTGGTGCTTGGTTATTCAGTGATATTTTGTTAAATGTTTAGGTTATATAGCGTAATCGTGGACTATGGTTGAATGGTGAATGGAAAGGAGGCGGAAAGGAGACTTGTGGCCTATTTAAGATACTCTTGAATTAATACTACGAAAAACACCAGGTTGACCTTTCCATTGGTCACTGTTACAGTAGCGGATGGCTGGTTTATTGTGTTGTGTAATTACTTTACTGCAAAGACCAGTGGTTACTTTATGTACCACCAGTTTAATATTCAGATATTCCTCTTTAAGTTCATGCACACCGTCTAAGTGTTTTGCAAGGATCTCAGAACAAAGAGCGGTATTTCCCTATACAACATTAACTGACTGATTTTTGGCAAAATTTCGAAAAGCGACTGTCAGCTTCGTCATGTCTGTCCGTCTGTCTGTGCGCATGGAACAAATCGGCTCTCTCTGGGCGGCTTTTAATGAAATTTGATACTTGAGTATTTTTCGAAAATATGTAGAGAGATTTCAAGTCCATTAAAATCTGACCAGAATAACGGGTACTTTACTTGAAGACCAATATACACTTTTTATCATATCTCGCTCAGTTCTTCTTAGAAAGAAAAATGTTTCGACAAACGTTGTAGAGAAAACCGATACATGAATTTAATATTCAATAACTTTGTTTCGAAAATCGTGCCGTTTATGAGACAATATGACAAAGTTTTTAGGGTGGAGCAGGCCACAGATGAAAATGGAGCGCTTGCGCATTGCATGCTGGATACCTAAGGCTACAGATACACACAGCTTTGTAAGAGAGATGGTGTGTGATTAATGCGCGGTACGGGCTGAAACGTTTAGATGTAATTCAGGTGATTCTTAGTCTTTCGAAGGTTAATTAGTTTAATTTGTACTAGGAATTGCTTTATTCTTATTAGATGGTTTTTGCCTACGAAGTTTGAAACTCTCGTGGTGATAGCAACTTATTCTGTGTACTTTGGAGTTGTGAACTGTACGACAGTACACGCTATAATAAATCAGAAGACAGCATTATAGGTGTAATCTGTATTAGTCTTTATATCGTATGACATCTGTGTGTAACCTTATGTTATTATAAAGTTTTGCAATTGTATTGCTTATGGTACACGGTTTCATAGAATATTGAAATATCTTAGAATTATCGAACTTTTGTTTTATTTAAATTTGTGGGATTTATTTTTCACCATATTCTCTTTTCATTTTAGTGGCTAAAATCATATAATTTTTTACCGAGCCATATATTCAAATATGGCAGGCTAAGTACTCTTTACGGATATGCTGTATGCTGGGACAGTGAATGCACGCACACACGAAAAATCATCGAGGGTAAGTGAAGTGTGTCTGGCATAGGAAGGGGGTTGTCGAAAGTGTTTGAATTTCGGTTAAGTTTCTTCCACCCCCCCTGGATGCCGACGTTTCATGAAACTGAGGCCGCAAGTTTTCAGCGGACAGTCAAGTGTTGTTGCCACGATAGCCCACTCCATGTTAATTTTCCAAGTCTTCCACTTCCAAGCGCTTTGATCTTACAGGCATTTTATCAACAATTGGAACGTACTCTCATAAACGAAGGTTTATTTGACCTGTTTTGCATCCTGGCTGGGAGGTAACAGTGCTACATTGTGAGGTTTAGCCGATCATCCGGTTTACAATAATGTCAGAGTTTGTACTGTGCTGACGAGAGAACTTGTTTGATAAATTATTTCTCTAGTACAACAGTTACGATTATCATCAAATACAGATAGGTACAATTATTTGTATACTTAAAAGGAGAAAGGCGGAAAAATTTGGTGGAGAAGTAAAGGGGGAAAAAATAGAAATTAATACTGAAAGAGAGGCCATCAAGAAATTGGATACAACGTGAAGAATGAAAAAAAGTAAGTAACAAAGACATGAGAATACAGATTGGGATCATACACAGGAATTGTAATATCTGTAGAATGCGCTACGAATGCAATCAAGGGAAAATGAAGAATAAGTTTAGTTTGGTTCCATCCTTGGGTCGAAACTGAACATTCCGCATCATTAACATGAGATGTGAGCACATTAATAGGTTATGTACGGTAGATATGTTACGACAGTAGTCCTAGCTTTGTAATAGCCTAAACACAAAATTTTCCTTGAAGGGTACGACAAACTGTCGATCTACTTGACCTGGGGAGAAAAGTCGGACAGTTTATTGTTCTGATAACGGTCTAGGTGGAAAAAAGTGCTTCAGCTAATGGATGGAAGGTAGGAAATTGGCGGAATGGGAAAGGAGTAATATCAAGAGAAAAGAGAGAAAATAAATTAAATGAAGACTTATGAGATAAGAGTGCAAAAAGGGAGTTGCTTGTTAAGGAATAGAGAAAGAAATTAACTGAACACAGCGCTGACAGTTGCTGTTGGTCTCTGACCGCTGGAAGGAGGTTTCGTTACTCATTTTCTTTCGGCATGAGACAAATATTCCAGCTTTTTATGAATTTCATCAATGGTCTATTACTCTGCCCCTACCGTAGGAACTGTTTCTTGAGGGTAATTGTCTGTTGTTCTTATTGCTGTGTTTTATAGCACAGCCACAAAGCTGCAGTCTGTCTGCTATCTGGATGTTTGTGGAGTTTAGATTTTAAATACATGCCTACAAGAACTGTGTTGATAGTTGCTCAGGATGTAGCAGTGCTGAAATGTTGAACTCTAGTGTATTCAGAGGGAAATTTAAACTACACTTTTAATTAAATATGAGATTTTTTTCACGACGATGGGGTTATGACATCATGTATTCTGGTAGATTCTGTCATCCGGGGTCTGTCTGGCTGTAAGTAATTTTACACGCTATCCCATAAATGGCACGATTTTAGAAACAACTTAAATGAACATAAAATGTGTGTTATGATTTTCTTTAGAATTTTGTCTGGAACATTTCTCATTCTAAGAGGAAATGAGCGAGATATTATCAAAATGCATAACAGTCTTAATGTAAAGTACCCGTTATTCTTGTCCGATTTTAAAGAAACTTTACTTTTTGCGACAGATGCTCGAAAAATAATCAAATATTAAATTTCATGAAAATCCTTTTAATGGGAGCCGAGTTGTTCCGTGCGGACAAACGGACAGGCAGACATGACGAAGCTAATAATCGCTCTTCGCAATAGTGCGAACACCTAAATCTGAAATGTATTTTGAAATGAAAAGTAATCACTAAATTTTTGTGCAGTCTGAAACGAATTAAAGCACTAAGACATCTCCAAAGTTAGATGGAGTGAGGTTAAGACAGACACAGACCTGATAGTAAGGCTAACTCCAGAAACAAATTAAAGTTTCGGCATCGTCGATAGAAAACAGTCTGTCATTGAATCTGGTCCTGGGTCTTTTCAGTTGTGTTCATGGTGTTACGTCATGTTGTTTTGTTTGTATACTGCTTTACAACATCACGCTGTCTTGCTTTGTACTAAGTTACAACATGATGTCTTGCCTACTGCCTGTACCAAGTTACACTCTCCGTGATGGCTGTCCAATATTTTGCCTAGGGAAGCTTTTCTTTACAGGGTTTAGCAACATTTTCTATCTTCTTTCATGTCACATGAGCTGTAATTTTATTCCAAAGTTTATCGCTTTCATTTTCTGAACATTAACTGTAAAGGCAGAGTTTGTAAATCAGGAGGCTTTTTATTTCCAACTTCTTTGAAACTTTATTTAATAATTTTCTTTACGTATAAAAGTACGGATTTTATTTGATTCTAAAACTCTTGCTTTTCATTTCCCATCGGCTCGATTAATTTATGAAACTTCTACGTGCAATGAACAAAGTGCTGTATGTGTTTGATGCATAATGTGTCTGCGAGCCGAAGAAAGACATTTCCAGGACCATCTTTCAATATGTTGGGTGAAAACCTAATTTTAACTGCAGTGCCGGTACTTTGAAATAAAGATTGTGTACTCCAACTAAAGTAAAGTGGAAGTGCAGTGAACGCTGCGATGCCTGTCGTCAAGCGAAATTTTCCGAGCGAAGTAGCAGTGCGAGTTGTCAGATAAAATATTGTCCCTTCCGTGGCACTTTCTGTCAGACATTTCTAATTTATCCTACTGCGCAGCAAAAGCCAAGGAATTTACTGGAGCTGTTTTGTTACGTATATGTTTTAAAGCTGTTGCTTGTAGCATAGAAGAGATGCCATCCTGTTAAGTTAGTCAGCGGCGTAGAGGGATACGAGCTCAATATGTGTCCATCGGTTCTCGGCAGGAAATTTGCTTTAGCAGGGTATGAGGGCGATCAATACGAAGACCGATACCTTATTGGATTGACGTCGTGTAGTTACCATTAAGTCCTTTGGGTGAAGATGGAAGTAGCATGTCCCTCCGAATTGTTGATTACGATGTGCCAGGCTTTACATTCAGGCGTCATATTCTAAAAGAGAGTTACTTACAGGGCATATGTCTGCACTTGTCTAATCGGCCCTGGCAGTCACCAGACTTCGCATTCAAAGCCTTTCTGCATTTCGTTATTCTGGGTAAAGAGCGGTCTGAACGTGATACTAACTTTTTGCTTCTAAGTACTGAAGACTTTTGCGTCTCTACTTGGAGCTTTACCCACATGGCACCAATGCGAATTTGTGGCATAATGGTCAGGCACAAAGACACATTAACCTTTCATTATTTATAACTGATACTATCTTTTATCACTAGAATATAAATCATTCTTATCTGAAATTGGCTGGCACTAGATAAAGTAGCTCTCATTCTTTCAGCTTCCTGTGGAGGAAGTCCGTTTTAATGTCTCACTGCTACGCGACTTGGTCATTCTCTTTATTTATTTTATTGATTCCAGGATTGTTATGAAAATATCTTTGCAAAGTGCGCAAACTCTTCTGAAAGGACTATTTTTTGGGGGCAACAGCCCCTAGTTGGCCAGGGGCTCCACATTATCGGGGGTTTCACATCACACTCAGACACACCACATTCGGTAGGATTCCTCTGGACGAGTGATCAGCCCGACGCAGAGACCTCTATATGACAACACACAACATTCACAAGAAACATACCTCCATATCCCCAACGGGATTCGAACCCGGAATACCAGAAGGCAAGGGACAGCAAACATAATCCTTAGACCGCGCGGTCACTGGGACCGACCCCAAAAGCATTCTCCAATGTTGGTTG
>Ga0123354_10004483_pt1 | contig 19804 bp, 14 predicted proteins | sample TergutLab28metaG_2_FD_97872 | JGI IMG/M metagenome (GOLD analysis project Ga0123354, IMG submission 97872) | Labiotermes labralis P4 segment gut microbial communities from Petit-Saut dam, French Guiana - Lab288 P4 | ecosystem: Host-associated > Arthropoda: Insects > Digestive system > Gut ...
ATGAATGGTTTTATCATTATTTTTATAATAATAATATTTATTTACTGCAATTGGGTTGTTACCCAGTGGCAGTGGTTATTTTACATGTATACAAAACATGAAATCGGTTACTACTGAATTTAAAGTCGGGAGGGCTACATGAGAAGCATGTAGTGGCAACTTGGAATCTTGGGAACCATCTTAGCATTTGCTTTTAGTCACAGGGAAACCAAGAAAAACCTGTGTCGAGGTGCCTGGTCGCAGGACCTTCCGAATACTGACTTCTAGCCAGCAGTCTGGCATCTAAAGTAAAAAAACAGCAATGCACACATAGTACAACGAATACACATAACACCCACACAAGACAACTACAACAATACATGCAAGACAAATTAGAATACAACATGTACAAAAGGTAAAAACCATTGCACCATTGTACCATGATTGTATACTAATAGTATTCTTGTTATAAGACACTCTGCTGATGGTTGCAGAGGTGACTAAAATGTGTTGGTGAAGAATAATAATTTATGATTGAACATATTTATAAATGTGCATTTGTTGATTTATCATATAAGTAAACAAAAATGACAGCCCAGGTTTCAAACCCACATAAAACAACAGGCAAAACTGTAGTTCTATCTAGGAAGTGTGTCATCCCCGTTGTGTGTGTGAAACTAGGAAATGGTATGTAGTTCTATGTATTATACTCTGTGTGTTTTTAGTTAGTTAATACCCTTCCTTTCTGTTTCAAATGAAGAACGTCTTAAATCATTGATGTACACCATGCTATAAATACACAACTTAATCAAGTGGTAAAGAGGGAGCCCTAGGAATAGTTTTGGTGGGCAGGGATCTCAAGGAAATGGTACTGGTATGTAAAGATGATAACTGGATTCATCTAGCTCAACATATGGGTCACTGAACACATTAATAAACCTTTGGATTCTCTACAAGCCTTGCCAAGCTGAATGACTATGAGCTTCTCAAGGCCTCTGCTCCAAGAAGTTCATTGATTTTTAAGAGAATATTATTCTGTCTTCATAAAATCTTATAATTATTTTGAGTATTTTGTATTCTATGTGGTGCAGGTGCTACAAGAGAAACTAGGGGTGAAGACCGTGCTTGGTCTGACAGCAACAGCCACGAAGGCAACTTGTGCCAGCATTGTGACACATCTCAGTATTCCAGATGGGGAGCAGGGTGTAATCAAAGATATGCCATTGCCTGAGAACTTGATTCTGTCGGTATCTCGTGATGAGTTCAGGGATCAGGCATTAGCCTCACTACTACAAGGGAAGAGGTTTAAGTCTTGCCAGTCTATCATTATTTATTGCACTCGACGTGAGGAATGTGAGAGGCTTGCTCGTCTTATCAGAACCTGTCTTCAGGTATGAAGAAACTTTGTATATTATAGCAGAACCATTGTAATACATTGTATTCTGATCATGGGAATTTGTGGGATTCCTGTGCACACACACACACACACACACATGTACACGTGCATTTGGGCACTGAAAGCTATTTCAGCATAACTGCATCTTATTGACACAACATAATATATTATTCTTTTATCTTTGAATAACAACCGTACCTACCGGCTTATGTATTCCTTCGGTGTGCCTTATGGCAATGAACAGAGACAAGTGTACTCATGATTTTCTTGATCATGAAAGTGATATTTTGAACAAATTATGTGCTGACTGTGTATCTGCTTGTGATGACAGTTTTACTTATAATTCGATTGTTAGTGATGTTCTTACCAACATGAGAATTCCTGTACATCTGGCCAGTTCCAAAAATGATTCTAAAAGTTATCATTATACTGAAGACAGACCAAATCAGGCTTGTGGTAGCAGAAAAAAATTGGTCAAACATAGACTTCTCTCCAAATTTAAGTTTATTTGTAGTATATCTGGTATGACTAGTTTCATTTGTCCACAAATGTGTGCATGAGCATACTTACGATAGATCTTTAAGAGTTATCTCTCTGAATACTGTGCAAAGGAACACACCAGTATTATGTGCAGGCATCATAATAAGAAAATGAAATTTTGTCAATGGACTGACATCACATGAATGTTAAATGACAAAGAAAGATTACTGTTGTACATTGTCAGCTATTGGCTGCATAAAAGGATTGTTTTTGAAGGTAGCACAGTCTCCGAAGGTACTAGACACCCTTGCAAACATCCTTGCAAGTTTCTTGTTGATGAAAATGAGTGGAGACATTTATTTTCTAGATGATTGCATAATGTCTGGGAACTGAGAATAACATTTGTTATTCATGTCACTACATAGTATGTTGAGACATTTTTTCCATGACTAGTTGCTACAATGAACAGAGGGAGTTCAATGAAAGCTGTATAAGACTTCACAGACATGCAATTCATGATTTATATATTAATCCCATTATTACATACCACCAGGAGAGTTAATCGAAAATGCAAGGGAATATTAGAAAATGTACAGCCATTTCTTTACTTTCTGGCAGTAGTGGGATTTTTTCTGTTTTTTCAGCTTATCCAACCAGTTCCAAAGCCTGCCTTGCCTCCTTTTAGTGGTTACAGCTATAATTATCACCAGGGGTAAAACAGCCAGAATGTGAAGCTACACCTCTATCTTCTGCTGTGGTCTAAAGTGTGCAGAGCTTTACTCTCACTTTCCTTTCTGTACATTCAAGGCATAATGCTTTGGTATAGGGACACTTTTTATATGTATGCTTTACATCCACTTTGCAGGATCATAAAAGGCCTGAGGACAACAAAACAAGTCGCAAGTTGTCGTGGAATGCTGAACCATACCATGCAGGTCTCAGTGCAACTCGAAGAAAGCAAGTCCAAAAAGCCTTCATGTCTGGTAAGTCTGACATTGAAATTTAAATTCAAATTCAGAATGAAATATGTACATGATATATTTAAGAGTCCTATTATTGCCTTTGTTTTGTCTCTGAGCATTGTGAGGTAATTGTGGAATGAATGTACCTACATTGAATGTCAAGGGAATGAGAAGTTAATGCTAATTCCCATGACCATGAAGAACAAATCATTATGTATTGCCATTCATCTTTAATGACCTAGTGAATAACTTAAGTTACCTAGCATTGTTCCAAGAATGGTTTATGCCTCATCCAGAGTGTGGACAAGCAGGTAGGATGTTTCCAAGCATGTGGGGCACCTGCCCATTTTTGCACTACCTATTACAGAGTACTGGAAAGAGATATTCCTTGTCAGCTGATTTGCCTAGTTAAAATTGACATACTTACTGCTGTCAACCGCAGCAAATTTTATTCATCTTGTCGATACATGCTGCCTGTTTCTGTCATACTGACTATCCTCAGGCATTTACCATAAATACATGATTTTAAAACTCAAAATAAAATGCACTGGCAATCGTGTACTGCCTATATGGTTGCCAGTCACATGGACAACACCATCACAGGAAAATGGGAGCAATCATAAACCAATTTTAAAAATTTATTATATACCAAGAATATGCAAATATAAATAGCATGGTTAAATTTAGCCTACAGACTTACAATCTTAAAAGCAGACTCTGAACCTAATACATAAACATGCATAACATCTCTTTATTTATTTTAAAAAGAATTTACAATTGGCCACAAGTACATCAGGCAACAAAGTACTCAAGTTAAAACAAGGATTTTAACAACTTTGAGATACAACAGGAGAACATACAATAAAGAAACCACATGTGAGAAATACAAAATGTGTGTGTTCTAATTGCTACATAAAGATTATTATGTCCTGTACAGTTTATGCAGTCTCACAAATTTAAAATATATGTGCATTTTATTTTGAGTTTTGAAGTCATTTATTTAAATGCCTGAGGATGGTCAGTATGGCTGGAACATGTAGCATATAGTGACATAACAAATAAAATTTGTGGTTGATGGCAGCATGAATGTCAACTTTAATGTACTAATGTACTACAGCAGGATGAATTATACAAGAAAAAAATTGATTGGACAAGCTTGGCAGCTTACCAGCACCATTGCTGTGGGCAACATGAAGTCTTGATGGACAACACATTAAGTTACATAACAAAAAAAAAGTGTCACAACAACACAGTATAATATTCCAGAAGAACTGAACCCTCATAACCTTCCCTGTGTATGTGTTCACTTCATGCACTTTGTTCAAAAGCACTTTGTTCAAAAACTTCTTAGAAATCTTCGTGACTAGGAAGTCTTCTCACCCTTAAAAATATGTTCTTTGTTGATTGTCTCCACAAGTAATCAGATTCCAGTACTGATAATTCTTGGAAATGTTGCATATAATGAGATAAATGTGTTATTATCTGCAAGTTGTGTAAGTCATTGCATTCTTGGTATTTTATTTTTGTAGGGCAGCTTCGCATTGTGGTGGCTACAGTGGCATTCGGTATGGGAATAAATAAGCCAGATATACGAGGTGTGATCCATTACAACATGCCCCGCAACTTTGAGTGCTATGTACAAGAGGTTGGTCGTGCTGGTCGTGATGGCCTGCCAGCACACTGTCATCTGTTTCTTGGCTCTGATGGCGAAGATTTAAATGAACTTGGCCGTCACATCTATGCCAACTCTGTCGATCATCACGTAATTCGCAAACTCTTGCAGCGAGTCTTTGTTCCTTGCAAATGTCTACAGATATCACAGCTGTTTGAAGGTGTGGACTTCAGTGAGAATATAGAAGGGGAGGGGTCAACTGTAGAAGTAAGCAGCAACACAGAGGAAGCCTTGAATGAAGTAGAAGATAGTAGGAAAAAGAGAGATCCTGTTAAGAACCGAGTTCATTGCCCTGGTCATGAGGTGGCTTTTTCAGTAGATGAGACAGTGAATGCACTGGATTTGCCACAGGAGAATATATCTACAATGCTTTGTTATCTGGAGCTCCATCACAAGCAGTGGATAAAGGTCATGCCCCCAGTGTATACCATATGCAGAATTTTGAGCTACAAAGGACCGAGAGCTCTAAAGGCAGCTGCCAGACTTGTAAGTACAGTAGACTGACAACTGACTTCCTAACTCTTTGATAACAGTAACCAAACCTTCAACATCACTGATTTCAAAACTGACCACTGAACATACTCCTCAGCAAGTTCCATTATCTTGCCACTGTTAAGACCCCATTTCCCTCATTTCTGTATGACTTATTCTATTATTTCCTTCTTGGTCTTCCAAGTGGTTATGACATCTCACTCCTACACACATGCATGCTCTTTCTGAATGTTTTTGGCCCATTGTAAACTCCTTCACTTAACATCAGAACAGTATTAGGTCACCTTTTGTTTAGAGTTATCCCTGTACACCTTCTTGAGAGTTGTATTCATGTACATTACATTCTGCTCTTTAAACAGAGCCCTCCCCTGGCAATGGCCATTGTGCTTGATCAGAAGCATGGAATATCACATGAAGGCAGCAGTAAGATAGAGTTCCCTGTGGTGCAGATTGCATCGGCCATTGGTTGGGACAGCGGTACTGCTAAGCAGCACCTCAAGAATCTGGAATGGACCAAAGGTAAGATAGTTACAAAGCTGGAATTCCAAATGACCATTACCTTGTTTTGAGTACAATGAAGTCCCTTATCAGAGGTTAAGCACCTGCAGGACTATGTGCTGGCTGCTTGAACTTGCCTCATGCTGGGGATGGATGAACATGGACGTGTGGTCAAATGGTGATTATGTGAGGAAAAATCAGAGTATGCTGGAATTGTATTTGCAATTGGAAATTGATAAAAGATGCTGTAAATTACAAGAAATTCAAAAATTGTAAGCTTAGTACTTGTGTGAATGTAAACTCTGAGAGCAGGAATCATCTTATACTTGGGTAAAGTTGGTACCATAAGAGAGGGGCTTGCTTTTGCAGTTATTTCTGTGTAGTTCTTACCAAACATAGAGTACAGCATTAAGTTGTTGTGGTTTGTATGCATGCTGTACTGTTTTATCTACATCTGCCAACACTATGAAAATATAGGCGATGTTTATGGATGGTCCTTGTTTTGATTGCAGTGAATGACAAGTGGCGTCGCACGGGAATCACATTGGAGTTTTATCAGTTGGGTTTCCGTGTGTTTGCACCAGGTAACCTTTCTCCATCAGAACTAGATGAGGCATTGGATACACTATATGGAAACATAAAGAATCTGGAGAAGTGTTCATTACAACAGCTGAAAACTGTCTTTGAAGTGCTCACCAGGTTAGGACACTTGATACATAGTTTGTAATTTTTTGATGTTTATGAGAAATAACAAAATATTTTGGGAAGAACTAATGAAATCTGTCGATACTATCCTTAAAATGCTTTATTATGTGTGTTGGAGTTATAAAGAACTGCAGAGAAAATTGTTGAAGTGTTTTGATACAGGCAATCTTTATTTCCCACCTCATAAGACACAATTTTTACCCCCTTCCCTGGAAAAATTTTCCCAACAAGTGCCCTGCATCTTAACCCCACCTGTAAGTAGGCTGTTAAGTCTGCCAAAATGCCTTGCAAATTATAGGGTCTCATTACTCGTAGCATCTTATGATATGGGAAATCTGGTATGTATAAATTTGCAATATTCTGTACTCCCAAATCAACTTGAGAAGCAATGGCATCAGACATTTTATGGTACTGCTGCAAACTCCTGTTGGTATGCATCTCGTGACTTCAGAGGTTGAAACTGTATGACCTAGAAGGTACTCTAGTTTTGGAAACAAGAATTCATGGTGTGAGATCTAGACTTGATGGAATAACTGTGCTGTGTTCTGCAGATGACGGTTGACTTTGATGTGTATGCAGAGAGTGCCATGATGCTTTACAGGCTGCCTTTCTTTCATTTGTCATTTTCTGGATTGATGCATATTATTGAGTGTCACTGTTCATTAATGTTGTGTTAATTTTCAACTGTAATTGGAGCCAAAGGAACATTCTCTGAAAGGGAGAAAAGCTGGTTTTCTTTCTTTCTTTCCAGTATTTTCTACCTTTTTAACTTTTACGGTGGGTCCACCATCAGCAAAGACAGGAATGGTGGCCTGACATTCTGTTGGTAGGTCCAGCTCTTGTTACCTATCATGATGTTGGACACAAGGCAAGAATCATTATTTTCAAATTGTGGGCATTCTCTACTCCTCTGTGACACCAGTTTATCTTCACATACCGTTTCCTTCCCCATTTTAAGGCATTTATGTCTGAATGTGTACATACTTAAAATCTACATTATGTGGTTATGGATATAGTTATAGTTTTCTGATATCTGTTACAGAAATTCTGAATATAAATTTGTGTTTTTCACATTCATACCGTGCATCTTGATATCATCAAAGTTTATTATTCACCAACGAATGCACAAGTGATTGTCTTAAAAACAATATTAAAATTTACATGAAAATAGCTCTGACATGTTTCAGTGTAGTCACACCATCTTCAGGGAGTTCAGTATCTGTTCTTGCTAAAGTTACGCTTTGTTAAAATAGTTAATTAAGGTACATCGGTGTGTGAATAATTTGGTGGTGATGTGGCCGCATATGTTAGTAGGTCCTGGTTGCTGCGTGTATGATAAATTGGTGTCTTTTTTGCAGTGTATCATATTTGGATTGTTCTGAATGCAGAAATGAAGTAGATGTGGATAGGAATACAAAATTGAAGATGATGATACGAAAATATTTTCAGCAAGAGCACAGTGTTGTGGAAGCAGATATGAAGGAGGTAATAGTAGCAGTAGTAGTAGTAGTAATAGTAGTAGTACCAGCATCAGCAGCAATAATCACTTTTGTTATGGGAGTATCCACAATGTATACTTGCCACAGACACTGGATACCGAGACATTTTTATGCATGGTGGAATTCCTTTAGCCTGGCACCCCTGCTAGTTTGACACTTTAGGAAAGTAAGACCAGCACTTCTGGCATCCGTAACTTTTGATGTGCATACTGATTCTGTAACTATATCTTGGGTTATCTGGGCTTTATTGAGCCCTTTGAGCTGTTATAATGGCTTGTACAGATCAAAAGATGAGTAAGCAACTTACTGCTGGTGCGAGGAAACACAGAACTTTAACAGTTCCTCAGAAACTTGAAATAATAAGGAGAACTGAATATGGCAAAGTACAAACAGAGGTTATAGCATTATACAACATTGGATCAGAAAATATCTATGATATAAAGAAATGGAAGAACCAATTATGATCATTTATTGCGTCAAGTGGAAGGGTGAAGGAGCCTAAATTAACACAATTGGACAGGATGTTGTATAAGTGATTTACAGCAATGCGTCCCAAAGGGAAGCCCGTGATTCAGCTTGTGATAACTGAAAAAGTTGACAAATGCTGACAAGAGCAATAACAAATAATTACCTGTAAGAACTTAGGTCATTATTAGTGCTGTCTGATAATTAATCTGGAAAATTTTATAATCCAACACCTGTTCAGTCCCATGGGTGCTCGATTAAAGGAATTCTACTGTATTTCACTGTTCCTGCAGGCAAGTGTCAGAATAATACATTCAAATAGGCCTTGACAACATTCACAACATGCTTGCAATATACAGTGTGGTATAATCTCTGCAACCTGATATCTTCTAAAATGACAGAAGAAAGGGACATATTGGTATGAACTCTGATGGCTCATGTTATGTCCTATAATATTGTAACAAAATAGTAAACGTGTCTTTTTATACATAAGTGGAAACTCCAGAGTCACAAGGAAGACATCTTGCCTGTGGGATAGAGAACCCTAAAATCAGAGGCTTGATTCTCCACATTTGAGGTTGTACAAACGGCTGGTAAGAGCTCTAAGTCAAATTTAACGCATTATCTCTTATGCCACCTTGTTGGGAATTTACATGTTGGGCCAGATATTTTTCCACATAAATGGGATTTGGATTTTTAACTTACTTTTGTAGTTATGTAAATGGAAGATGACAACTGATAAGCTGTGACAGTTGCAACTATTAAACTTTGGCAAGCTACCCATAATGTTTCTGTGCATTCAGTTTGCATATGTGTGAGAAAAAGGCATTTTTGTATACAGGGACACCAGCCTAGGGGTTTAGCCCCTGCGTGCAGAAAACGTCTGTCAGTGATGGAAATGGCAGTGAAAGTGTGAATTCACTTAGCCACACATCTACTATAAGACAACAGTATATAGTAATGAGGGATAGTTGTGGAATCAGAAAATATAACAGCAATTAAAGGGCAGAAATATACAGATTGGTGATTTCACACAGTAAAATAAACGGAAGAGAACAGTAGTTGTGGATAAACATGTGATTAATTGTAATGAAATAAAACAAGAAAAGCAAGCAGGTGAGAATGTAAAAGTACACCCATTCCTTGCTTTACATATGTAATCTGTTCTATTAAAACTGTCCATAAGGCAAAAATATGTAAAGCGAAATTCACGACAGAGCGAGTGCAAGTGTGCTGACCTGTGTGCTTGCTTGACAGCTTTACAGACTGTTTGTTGTAAAAGCGAAAAAGGAGTACAAATTGCTGTATCATCATGTGTTGAAGCAGATGTCCATTAAGTGAGGGATGGGTGTACCAACAGGTCAAAAAAGGGTGATAATACTGTTTTGCAGGAAGTGTTGATGAATGAGGAGCAGGTGAAAGCAGATGTTCGCAGCCTCGTATGTATGTATCGTGACACCAGCTTTACTGGCCGTGCAGTGGCAAGAATTTTCCATGGAATTGCTAGCCCATGCTTCCCAGCTCATGTGTGGGGTCGATGTCGCTTCTGGAGGGCCCATCTTAAGTCCAACTTCAATCTGATATGCAAGGTAGCAGCAAAGGAAATATTGCAACTCAGGTGAAGTTTCATACCTGACAGATTTTCTTATTTCTCAGCCTCTTAGTGGTAAAGAAGCAGCTGAAATTTACTACTCTGTTGTGGTGGTATGCATGAAGACTTAATATTAGTGTTTTCTGAGGGAGTCTGTTTGGTAAAACGATGGTACACTTATATGAATGTTAAATTATGCCTGTTTGTGTTACTGAAATTTGGTGTTAAATGGTACATGATTGCATTCTGCACAAATGTGGATGGTAAGCAAACAGGTTAGTTGGAACTGACTATATGGCAATTTGAAATAACACATGTTCATGAATACAAGATACACATTCTTCACAGGACTTAAATTCATGCACTCTCCAGTTGTAATGTGGAGTCACATTTTTTCAGTCACTATTTAATAAAAATCTGGAACAAATACATGTGGTTAAAGTTTACATTGTCAACCAGCATTAAATATTGTGGGTTTTTATTTTACTGATGTTGTATACCATGGTCGTAGTAAAGTACGGTTTTCTGTGTGTTATCATCAGACGACCGATCATTTAGGTGCTAGATTGGGAAAATAAATGTTTGACACTCAGGAAATGTGACACATCCCTGTCTGTGACTTGGGACCGTAAACCAAACATGTGCCAGTTTTTTAATTAGCTACAATACACTGCCAAGACAAACCCAAGATGGAGTCTGTATCCATTGTTTAGAATAGAATATAGCTTTCAAGGCAATTAAAACCATAATCTCAATTTCTAACGACTTCAGTTGAATGGTTATTTCATAAATATAGCATAACATGACTTCAGTCTTAAGGGACCTATTACTTTAACAAGCTTTATGAGATGGAGCAGATATGGAGAATTATTTATATTTTATGCTATTAATTCTGCCTTTTTTGTGATGATAATTTATATAGAGGTATGCTGTTTGTGAATTATTAAATATGGACCTTTATAAAATGCCTCATTTCCATTGATAACCATTACATACATAAAATAGTACCCCACAGTTTTCAATATTATACCTGTATGAGAACCTTATATTTTGACAGAACACCTCACCATATCCATTTTATTTTAATCTGCAAAACTTTGGCACTGCAGACAGGTTCAGATATGTGAACACATACCACCTGTAATACAGTTGATTTTATTAGAAAATGCATTCTGGATTTTTGAGTCTGTCATTAAACCAAGGTATGATCGGCACCAATGTGCAGACTGAATCCAGTACAGGTGGAAGGGTTAAAAATAACTGCAGTGTGGACAGTGTACTTTCATGCATTACATGTGTTCAGAGTCTGAATTTATTACAATGTCATTACACAGCAAGGGAATTTCATTATAACACAGGCTGCTGTAGCATCTAAAACAGTGTGACTTTACTCTACAGGGATATGCCTGAGAGGTTTTCATCAAAATTTTGTTTGTTTTTGTATCAAACTACAGGATGGCACAAAAGTTACTTGACACTGGGTGTTTAACATGTTGCCTCAAATGTCAAGTGTCTTTTGTGCCATCCTGTATTTTTAAGACAGTGTTTTGCAGTAATGAAATATTGTATGCTTATATAGGTAATTGAACAAGGATAATTGTACATAAATTTCATTGCCTTCCTCTAACTTGAGTTTTACAGTGGCAATTCATTGAATCTCCACTAGGTGGAAATAGGCCTGGGTTCAATCCCAGGCCATTCTAATGTGGGATTTGTGGCTGACAGCATGGCATTGCAACAGGTTTTGCTCCATGTACTTCACTTTTTCCCTGTCAATATCATTCTCCCAATGCTTTATATTTATTCTGTCCTTGATACTGTATAATCGCAGAAGTTGGCAGCATGATTAAATAACACGCTTAAAAAAAATGTTACCAGTTCGAATGCACATTATTAATATGTTTGTTTTTTTAATTGACTGCTGGTTTGTTTCCAAATAAGGTGCATGTCCTAATTCCATGTTTTGTAGAAAGGATTTAATCACCAAGACAACATATGCCAGAGTACTGGGTGTTCTTATTTACTTACTTGCTCCACAGAGCAGGCTCCTTCTTGAGAAGCTATCTGGTTCTCAGTTAGTCAAGAAATTCCCTGCATTTTATGGAACCTGTACGTTCATTACCACATTCACAATTCCTGCCAACTGTCCCTATTCTTACTCAGATCAGTCCAGTCCATGTCCTCCATCCAACTTCCTGAAGATCCATCTTAATATTATCTGCCCATCTACACCTGGGTCTTCCAAGTGGCCTCTTTCCCTCAGGTTTCCCCACCAAAACCCCAGTATGCACCTCTCCTCGCTCCCATATGTGCTACATGCCCTGTCCATCTCATTCTTCTCAATTTGATCACCCAAGTAATATTTGGAGAGGGGTGGAGATCATTAAGCTCCCCATGCTCTGGTTTTTTTACATTCCCCTGTTACCTCATCCCTCTGAGGCCCAAATATTTTCCTCAGTACCCTATTCTCACACTCCCTCAGCCTATGTTCATCCCTCATTGTTATTGACCATGTTGAACACCCAAACAAAACAACAGGCAAAATTATAGTTCTGTATATCTTAATCTTTGTATTATTAGATAGCAAACTGGAAGACAAAATATTCTGCACCAAACTACAGTAAGCATTCCCCCGACTTCAGTCTGCTCTTAATTTCTTCCTAAATAGAATACTGATTTGTTAAGGTTGTTCCCAAATATTTGAACTCTTCCACCCTTTCATAGCACCTATTATCAATCTTTATATTATGACTTTGTCCTGCATTCTGATCTCAATACGTGACCACGTACTTAGTTTTATCGGCATTTACTTCTAGTCCACTCTCCTTACTAGCAACTACTAAACCTTTTGTGTTTTTCCTTATAATATGTACGCTTCCACCCAATATATTAACATCAACATAAATCAGAAGCTGATGTGTACCATTCAATTTCAAGCCATCGTGGTTTACCTAAACCCTCCTAATGGCCTACTCCAAAGCAAAGTTTAAAAGCAATGGCGGTAAAAGCATCTCCTTGTTTCCAGCCATTCTTAATATGAAACATGTCAGACAAATATTTGCCTACCTGGACTCTGCTATAGGTTTCATTCAGACACATTTTTATTAGCCTTCCCAGTTTCATTGGGATACCAGACTCAATGAGAATGTTATACTAGGTGTACAGCATACTAAAAACAAATTCTTAAGAACCAATGAACCCCACTTCCCTTTCAGTGTTAGAGTGGTTAGTTGATTACCACTGCTGAACAGATCACTGAATATAAATTATGCATGGTCCCTGTGGTATGTTACATTCAGAACATTTTTGAACAAAAGCTGCATATTTCTTTGGGTCACACAGAATTTCGGGGCAATAGAGTGAGAGATGCTATGTTATTTGCACCTTCAAATGTCATATAGTCACCAGGCTGATATTTTGACTAGAAATTGACGTGACATCAGGGATGATGGTCATAACAGATTTGGTAAACTTTTTTCATTTGGGATGGACATACAGGCACACTGATGTAATGTTAATGTAATCTTTTTTATGTTACAAGACTGGAAAACACAGTCCATAAAAGAGTACACAGAGTTCCCATAAACATTTTTCATGGGCCTCTAATAACAGAATTATTCAAACTCTATCCACCAATTCTAAAATTTAAACCTGTGGCCTAAAGTCAGGCGTGACCTCCCCCTATTTCCGTTCAGTTTATGCATGCAATGTAAAGATCACACAAAAGGAAGGTAATGGAACTGTCTTGTAACTCATTTAGGCAAGTTTTCAGTCATTTGCCCCTAATTTTCTTATTGCACATTATGCCTCGGATGTATTTATTTATGGATATAATTTTTATATGGCATGAATTTGTATTGTTTCTATTATAACCTGCAAGTTTGTGAATCGAACTTTCCATGTATCTTTTAATAATCTTTATTGGCACAGTACAGTGTCTTGTATTTGTTTATATGGAAACTTTAAACATCATATTTTTGTGCAGGACATAGTTTTTAATATTTGACTTATTTATGTATCGGCTAGTGGTGATTTGGTAATTATACCTTGTTTGTTGTATTTAAGACAGTGAAAAATAAAAGGAAACTCTTTACTTTCAAGCAGAAGGTTACAGATGGAGCCTCTCAGATGAACTCTGGAATTCTCAACTCCCCTTCCTGTTATACTGGGAACTTTGTGTACCCTGTATGGCCACAGAAGTGCCAAAGTGGTGTATACTGGCCATCAGTGTGTAACACAGTGTTACAGTGTTGTGATCAGGCATCTTGAATTTTCTTCCGCTATTACGTATGCATTTCCAGACCTGTAATTTGATTTTCATTCATATTCTTTGAAGTTGCCTTAAGAATTACACTCCCAGAGCTGCTGAACAAGTTACTATAACAGAGAGAGCTGTCATACTATTTGGTTTTGAAGCTTGGTCCCCACTTTCTGCTGGTTTGCTACTTTGTCCCAGTTTTCGTAATTGTTTACATTGATATACATGCACAGGCATTTCCAAGTCCCTTTTCATGTTACTGTAATGAAGCACATGAAGTACTGTGTTCTCACAGCATGGGCTGCATAGCTTACTTTTGTTGTTTCCATGGCAATCTGCAGATGCAACAGGGATGGCCTGAAGTATGCAACACATTCAGTAAAGCATATGTCAGGCACCTGCACTGTTCATAGTTGCTGTTGGGCTGGACATATCATTTTGTATGTTCTTTCTTCAGAACACCACAATGCAATTCCAAGTTTGTGTACAAATTGCAGAAGGGCTATCCCTTCTCAGGAAATGGTACAATGAAGTGAACACAATTTTATGTTTTGTTGACCGTGCATCCCTGTACAATCTTGTAAATAAAGCCAACTTGGTGCACAATTTTTCTTAGTATGTTTATTTCTTTTCTCTACATGTTTCGGGCGACTATGTGCCCATCATCAGCAGAACTAACTGTATCTATGCGACACTATTCCACCCTGCATACCAGACAGTCATCCACACAGAGTGACAAATACCAAGTGTCGCATAGATACAGTTAGGTCTGCTGATGATGGGCACATAGTCGCCCGAAACATGTAGAGAAAAGAAATAAACATACTAAGAAAAACTGTGCACCAAATTGGCTTTATTTACAAGATTACAAGCGAACACAACTTTATTCATCATTTACTGTGTACACATTATCTGTAATTGCTGTATTCAGAAGTTAGGATGGTTCAGGAGGTAGGAGCCTTGCAGCAAGATATATAACACCACGTTTCTGTACATTACCAGAACTTTAAATGAAATTCAGCAACAGAGGTTCACTGATGTAAACATATCATAATGAGCCATGGCAAATTAAACAGTGTAACATTCATCCATGGTCAAAAAATAGTTTCAGAGATAGGAGTAACCTTGTAAGAAGTTTACATGGCGTTCTTTCATTCAGAACGTTATTAGATAAGCACCGCCTTCACTGTGCAGATTTTTATGAAACTCATATATGCTTAGCATTACTCTTGACAAATAACTTTTACCAAATGTTGCTCAACTGGGACAGTTAAGTACATTTTTGTCTGCAGGTAGAGTGAGCCTTTCATTGATCCCACTTCAGCATGACTAACCCTGTACATCAGAGTATGAACAAAATTTCATATATTTGTAGCTAGATAGTCTCTGCAGGACTATGTAGGTAATTTGTTCCTTTTACTTGCTGACATCATATAACAAGATTTTATTTTTGGTCAGCACTTTCTGAAGAACCATTTTAATGGAATCTAAATACAAAAATACATGTGAAATACAAGTGCCTTTATCCACTGATATCTTTTTTAATTTAATAATACTATTTCAGCCACTAAGATTATGTAATGTCATATTGTAATTTTGAAAGTTTCATTGTGAATCACATAAATTTCAATAAAACTGTAAGTAGAAATGAAATCTTTATTTTTTCCCCAAACTTCTGCAACCCAGCTCAAAGTTGTGCACTTCAATTCAAATATCAGTTCTCAAACAGAAAGTCTTTGCTAGTGCTCAGTACAGTCAGCAATCTAAACCACACATTTTATGGTTGCAAACATATCTGATTTAATGCTGTCAGCACCTTTCATGCAGTAATAGAACCATCTGTTTTAACTTCACATAATGACCACATACAAAGAAGACACAATTGATGAACATTATGTTTTTCAAGTCCCTGCACTTACTCTTTCAACATAGGTACAGTACTTGGGCTTTCTGTTGTACACCTTCAGGGCCCTGGCATCTTGTAACCTGCTGATCTTCTTCATGTTTCTCTTTGACTTACACAGTGCACAGAACTGGGAAGTGAGGACGTGCAGAGGAGACCTGTACCTCAGATGGGAGCCCTTGTAGTATTTGTTGGTTTTGTGGGTCCACATGTGGAGGCACAGCTCGATGATAATGCTGAATACGGTGAGCCATGCTGGGAAGGGAAACAGGAATAGTATGGGCAATAAGAAAATAACAGGACTAAGTTTGCAGGTATCATTCAAGAATTTCTGCTCAATGCTCACAGGATAGTAATATTCACAGATGCCATTACTGTCGCTTAAAATGTTCACTAGTTCTAACATTTGGTCATTGTCATCTGTTCGATGTTTCAATTGGTGATACTTGTGGAGAACTTTCTTGGGTACCTGGAAGGGTCTTCGCCTTTCGGAGTGAATGTTGGAGCTTGGAGTTTGTTCCATTTCTCCTGTCTCGGCATTGGTCCTGCATGTGGTCTGAGCATGCTGATTAGACCAAATCTGCACTGGTTCCCCTGTTTCATGATCCAGCATCTCCCCTCTTCTTTGTGGCATAACTATTCCATTTGCCATGGCAAAGCGCCGAGGTATGTATTGCCAAATCTACAAACCAGAAGAAATTTTTATGCTTTGAGTTATTCATGACTTGGCTCTAATATTTATAGATTTATAGGCACAGTTTTTTAAAACAGTGGGTGGTGAAATCGTACCTCTTTTGTTCAGATCTGACTGATTCACTTTTTATTTATGTAATTATGTTTTTCAAATTATGTTGGTTGTGGTATGGTGACGGTAAATACTGTACCAGAGAAGAAGTGGAAACTGCTGTGGCCTACTGAAAGGTAATATCCAAGTGGAGTATTAACCTGGAAATGCACAAAAATTTCAACAAATCTGTCCTTGTTCAAACAACATAATTTTTACAGCCACAGGCAGATAAATTTGGTGCCAAATGTGCAGTGTTTATTTATGTCTATGATAAAGCAACAAATGCACATTCATAAATATGTTCAATCGCATAGTATTGTTATTTTTGAATGTTCATTTCTTGTTCTATCATACAAGTAAACAACATTCTGTAATGCACACACTTGGAACATATAAAGTTCAGTGCTTAATTTGAAAGGAAAGATGGGGAGTAGATGAGTGGAAGCAGCATCTAGCCATCATACCTGACATAGCAACAAAAACAATATTGATACCACCCAATGTCACTGAAACCTTGGAACACAGTGCATATAAAGTCTGTACTAAAACAGGAGATTGCTGTTTGCAAACAGGGAGGAACAAAGTCACCATATTTGTCACGTAGTTTGTAGTCTATGTGCCGTAATATCACTTAAGTGTGCAGTATTATCTGCAGAACCCCACTTGCTCTGAGCTTTCACATAAGCATGTGGAGAAGAAGTATGGAGGCACATGCACTGCTGAGTAATGTAACCAGCACCGCAGTAAAAGGGAGACCATGTGACAATTATGATGATGGAAGAGTGGTATGGTTGTGGTAGCGAGGACTGTTTTGTGTTGTGGCACGTGTCATGCCAAATAACACATGTTGTACTCATAGCTGATGGAAACACACAAAGTGGCTATTGTATAATTAGACACGTTCATTTACTGTGAAATGTTGAGCCATTAATTTATTAGTCACTGTACAGAATTGTAAATAAAATAACTGCAGGTGATGATAAAAATGGAGGGCAGAATTCAACGATTTGTACACTTGAAATGCATTAATTATTTCAGACTGTGGACTGGGTTTTATCACCATGTAACGCTCTATGTGGATACCAGATTTTCAGAAGAACTCTCTGCCTTCACCTGCAGGGTAAAGTGAGCCATAAACTAAGTCAGCTGGTCATGTTGCAATTGGCTTACTTAGCTGGCCTGTGTTGTCGTGGATTTTTTGAGGCATTCTTCCTTGACATGCAGTCAGTGTTACTTCTCATTACCATCTTATTTGAGGCATTACATCTTCTTCCCCCCCCCCCCTCCACCACTAGAAGTGCTGTATTTTATACAGACTGTAGGCCAGGGGTGGCTGGCTGGACAGAGCTGCATTCCAGGAGATAATTTAGGCAAGAGCCATACCTTTATTTGAATTATTCAATGCTGCTCCCTGCTTGAGATAATGCAGCCAGCTGCATATTAGGAAATCCACTAGATGCACTAAAGGCCTGTTCTACAGCATGGTTTCTGAAACCGTGGTACTTGCACAATTACTGGCACGCCAATTACTGTGTACCGGTAGGCAGCCTGAATAAAAATTCGAAACATAAACAAGGGTATAAACTTCAAGAATAAATAATATATAAGCCACATATATTTGCTAATGCGCAATATTGTTGGCAACATTATATGAGTATAACTCATCCCCACTGTCAACGTGTCTTTACAAGCTCTGCTTTTTCAAATAATTGACGTGTCTTTCATTTTTAAAAAATACTGTTGGAACACTGAAATCTTTAAATTGCATTTAGCTGTACTCCAGAGAAAAGAATCTGAGGGCCCCTGTTCTAGAATGTTATTTGTGATAAATTTCGATGAATACTTATTTTCTTTCACAGTAAAACTTCCGCCAGCCACATCGTGGCCATCTCTGTTACGCACCTTCGCGACACACTTAGTAAGTTTGTGAAGAAATGGAGCAAACTGAAAGACTAAACACACATGAATGCCATGCTCTGTGCAATTTGTGGTCAGAATTCAGTTTAATTTGGGATATGGTCATCACAGTCAGACTTACAAGCAAGTAATATGACTGGGTTATCCACTGAGTACTTCTGACCTTAATACAAAATCTGAATATCAAAGCTAAAGAATGTGACGTAAGTTAAATTGAAAGTGTTACATTTATTATGGTCAAGCTCGCACTGTTACATACAGTGTGTGTGTGTGTGTGTGTGTGTGTGTGTGTGTGTGTGTCCCCCCCCCTGCTTGTGTAAGCGCCGGTCCGAAGCTGTAGTGAGTGAATTTCCATTAGACTTGCTACAGGCAATATAACTGCGATCGTTTGTCTAGCTCCATTCACCCGGCTGTTATACCTCGCCGACAAGCGGGGTACGACGCAACGCTGGCACAACGCTGGGCCGGCGCTCATTGGTCAAGCCGGGGGAGAGAGGAAAAAATCCAAACAAACAACAACAACACTATACTTGCATATCAACTGGATGCGCTGTCCGACCCCTGGCGTAAGGGCGCGAAGTAAGAGTTTATTTGCATATAAGCGGTGATATCAGAAACAAAATATTTTGCTCTGAAGAATTAGCCGTGCTTTCGGTATGTGATGGCCAGGAAGAGATTGCGAAACGTAGCGTACTGTTATTAAATGCCGATATGTAATTACATGAAAGGCACTCCCCATGCACAGGGTCAACCATAATTATCAGAGTAACAAAAAGTACAGCAGCGCGTCCTTCAGAGGGGTGACCTTCGTACTCGGGATCTGCAATTTGCAAGTAATTAACAAAAACGTATTTTCTTGTTGCCCCTTTACTATGGCTGTACAGTGCCTCGACAATTTTCCTGTCGTAATGCGGCACCTTTCCTTCATACAAGACGTGATTTAGGATCTAACGAAACCGTATGGATTGTTTGTAGTTCAGACTCGAATCTTCAGTAACACTGCTGTGAGAACATAATGTTTCGTGTCATGCAACCTGTTCTGTATTTTACTCGTAGACTTTTGGGTGTTGTGTTTTAATGAATAAAACTCCGTGGCCTTAGTCCGCACGCGAACTATACCGACAGAGCGGCCGCCGCCGGTCGGCGAAGTTAGTGCCAACTTTTGCGGATAGAGGGGTGTCACGTGGTCAGCGCAACGGG
>Ga0123354_10004484_pt1 | contig 19803 bp, 11 predicted proteins | sample TergutLab28metaG_2_FD_97872 | JGI IMG/M metagenome (GOLD analysis project Ga0123354, IMG submission 97872) | Labiotermes labralis P4 segment gut microbial communities from Petit-Saut dam, French Guiana - Lab288 P4 | ecosystem: Host-associated > Arthropoda: Insects > Digestive system > Gut ...
AGGTGGCGGACGCTTGTGAGTGCGGTAATGAACCTTCGGGTTCCATGAAATGTGGGGAATTTCTTGACTAGCTGCAAACCAGTTAGCTTTTCAAGAAGGACTCTGCACAATGGAGTAAGTAAGTAAGTAAGTATAGACATTTATTTAAGTATTTGTTGACATGTGATAGTCTTGTATTTGATGCGCAAAGCGGCCAGGACTTGAGGCTGACCACTCATTTCTGTCTAGTTCCGAGGCTCAGGATGAGGGAACTTTTCCTCCGCTGCCCCAATAATCATGGCGTGTACGGGAAAAATTTAATTTACTTTTATGAGAATCCATTGCGAAATACCGTATTTTGTTCTACTGATTCGCGTATTAAAGAAGGATGAACTCGTGCGGGAGAAGTTTTCGTCTGTGGAAACGATGGTGAAATCCCAGCTATGTTACTGGTACATGATTTATATATCGATACTGCAGCGCTGCAGGTAAAAACAAGCCCCACAGAAAATTGGAAAATAACAATACCTGGAACAGTTATTTAAGATTCTATAAAATAACTACTGTTAGACCCAGGAATATTTTCTACATCATACAGTTTTTCTGGGTAGCCGCTGTCATGGAAGTCAACGAATCAATATTTGAACTCTCAACATACTTTAGCGAGTTTAGCGCAACTTTCTGATTGGGGTCGGCACAGCCGTAAAACAGCAGTTGCCTGCAGTTGCCTTGACACTCTAATTGGACGCTGATCGAAGGGGTAAGAGGTCGTGGTCTCATGACCATCGTCATACCAAGTCAGTCGGCTCAAGTGGTCACCGTTTGTGACTTCTCCGAATCTGGGCTATAAAATCGGCCGATCCTGACTTAGATATTTCGTGGTTTTCCTCAGTTCCTTCCTTCATTATCTCTTACAATTTAACAGTCGCTAGTCATGATATTACCCGATGACGTGTAGTCCTAGCAACTGGGAGCATAGTGAAATGAACCTTAAGGATGATAATCGTAATCATCATTAGCATAATGATTATTAATTATTATCATCTTTACTATTATCACCGTGGGCCGGGTAGCTCAGTCGGTATGGCGACTGACTACGGGCTGGACGGTCCGGGATCGAATCCCGGCGGGGACGAGATTTTCCGCCCGTCCAGACCGGCCCTGGGGCCCACCCAGCCTCCTGTAAAATGGGTACCGAGTCTTTCCCGGGGGTAAAGTGCGGCCGGGGCGTGCTGCTGACCACTCACGCCCTTCTAGTTCCGCGGTCATGGAAGAGTAGAGCTATACCTCTACCCACACTCTGGGCCACATCGGGCCTGTAACGGGATCATTTTACCTTTACTGTTATCACCTCTGTCAATAATTCGGGGTTGAGTGTTTACTGAGAGACTGTCACATAGGTAGGCATCTAGGTATCTCTTGCACCAGTGGATTCCTGTTCAGCAGATGAAGCACAGTCGTTACTGTACAAAGCACCTGCCGTAACACTAAAAGTCTGCATTTTGCCTCAGGAAGTATGTACGGGTTTCATATTGTTCTAAGAATTAAGCAATTGTTTGCCTGTACAGCATTAGACCATCTGGTCGTTGTAATCGATAAAAGAGTGTGTTTTCTGTAATGCGGGAGAGATTCGGGACTTGCACAGTCTTGGACTGCTTGTACCTTGAAAATAGAGACACCTAACCCCTCCGAAATGTTGGTACTTATTTACCAGTCAGCACGGCGTCATTTTAAAAGGCGAACTTTCATAATTTAGGTGAATTTCTTCTTTGAAACTTTCAAGAACCATAGTTTCCGAAACAGTATGGAAGAAGACAGATGCATATAGACTATTGGTCGGGAAACCTGAGAGAAATAGACCACGTGGAATACCTAGATGTAGATGGTAGGGTAAGGTTGGAATGGATCTTAAAGAAATTTTTGGGGCTCTCGTGGACTACATTGATCTGGCTGAGGTATGGAACATATGGAGGTCTAGGGCTCTTGTGAACACGGTAATGAAATTTCAGATCCATAAACGCGGAGAATTACTTAGTTAATTAGTTAGTCTCTTCAGTGGTCTCTCGTGCTATATTGCACCTAACTTCATAACGCTCAAAACGAAGGATCATGAGTTTTCACTGCACGAGTGGCATAAAGGCATGTCTCGGTATTTCGTGTGTGTGTGTGTGTGGAGAGAGAGAGAGTTTTCCGAATGCCTGGCAGAATAAAAGGAACTCAGACATTTGTAATGTTAACTACAAGTGTTACGGGCCTAGACGGTGAAGAAAACTGTGTCTATTGCTATTACCGAAAGGGGTACATCTTCCCCCGTTTTATCTCCTTCCCTGATTCAAGAATTCTACCTCTTCCTTACTTACGAACAAGTTAAATTAATTTTAGCAGTTGAAATAGATTTTATATATGAGTTTTTTTTTTATCGTTGTACCGTGCATTTTGATATCTATAAAGTTCATACACCAACAAATGTACTTTTAATTAAGTTTGACAAAGTTTTAAAATTTACATTAAAAGTTACTTTGACTTGCTCCTACATGTTTCGGTCTACGACCATCATCAGGGAACCTTCATTAGAGCCTAGCTAAAGTTATATTTATGTTAAAATTCGGTAAAAACTACGTCGTTATGCGGTGGTGTGGCAGCATGCTGCCACACCACCGCATTACATACAACGACTTAGTTTTTTTTTTGCCGGATCTTAACCCAAGTATAACTTTAGCTAGGCTCTAATGAAGGCTCCCTGATGATGGTCGTAGACCGAAACATGTAGGAGCAAGTCAAAGTAACTTTTAATGTAAATTTTAAAACTTTGTCAAATTTAATTAAAAGTGCATTTGTTGGTGTATGAACTTTATATTATATGTGAGTATTGAATGGATATTCATAATTATACTGCATTGACGGGTTTCTAAGCCTGCCGAGCAGAACTTCTAATTCCAGCAGAAGAATTTCCTGTTTTCGCTGAATGAGAACAAAACTGTGTTCACCCAGATATTCAGCAGGGAGGTTATCAAGGATAAAGATAGCCGGAATGGCAGTACTGACAACGTTATATGGTTATTGATTTCTCAAAAGTGGGGAGTCCACTCGCCTAAGAAGATGTCTTGACACAGTAACGGAATCAGTATTAAACGTTGCCACAATAAGCGCAGAAACATATGTCAAGTGTTCCCACGAGGTAGTCTGGTGTTCTTTTTGTATTGTTACTGATCTACGAGTATCGGGCTGCTTTTGAAAGTAGTTTAGAAGGACGACACAGGTGACGTCTGTAGGTGTTCAACTTAAACATTTTGGATGAGTCGTGGAGATTTATTTAAATTCGGCAACACGGCCATGCAGTTACTGCTCACTGTGCGAGTCGCACAATTTCCCTCATCCCGGACGCATAGCCTGCTGCTCTGCTCCTAACAGCCGACCACCAGCAACCGAGACATTACACACCATATGCGGCAATAAGAGAAGTATAGTCTAGAGCTCCTGATGATGGTCATATAAGTGCCCGAAACATGTTGAGCAGATTATAAGTGCAATAAAGCAATCAGTAGCATCTAGTTGGTTTTCTTCTCTACGCTTATACTACGATGCAGTGCAAACATACATCAAATGCAGCACTTATTATTGAGAAAATGTAACCATTCTTCTGGTTAATAAATTCACCGCCTCTAATGGAAATCTTCGGTCTGGTTTCTTTAAGACCCGTTTTAATGTAATCCATAAATCCAAACATAGGCCTTAAAATGGTCACATCCTTTCAGACTTGTAACACATATTCGTATGTTCCTTACATGCTACATGTTCCGCCCATCTTGTTTGTTTCAATCTGATAATTCTGATAATGTTTAATGGGGAGTGGGTCTTCAAGGTACGAAGCTCTTTGCTGTTGAATGGAATTAGTTGGTGTGTGTGTGTGTGTGTTTGTATGGAGAGAGAGAATATTGTATCATGTATAAGAATTAAAATTGTGACAGAATTGTTCATGATGTGAGCAATTTCTTAACAACTTCCAACCAGAATTACCACTAGATAAGGGCTGTAGGATTCAGAGTTCGAATAACTGCAGGGGCCTTTCTATTGTGCCGGTAGTCCACACCGGCTCTTTGGCCCACTAACCCTCGTATTGAAGGGGTACTGGGAGCTATTTATGGGCTTAAAGTATCCGGAGTGCGAGACTGGTCACCTCATTCTATTGCATAAATTAAGAGTGATTAGTGCTACATCTCCAACACCCCTATATACATGATTTAATGGCGTGAGCAGGGATTACTTTAACTTGTACCTTTATTGTGGAGCTAAGTTTGAATTAGAGCACTACGCACAGTGGCTCCGACTGTCAAGTGCCCATTGCGAGACGTTAGAGTAGAACACCAGTACACACAGGTCGGTAAGTCATCCGTACGAAACCTGACCAACGGTTTCTAGTTCAAACATAGGCTTCTACTTTAGAACTGAAAACAGATCCACACGCTGCTCGCCTGAGTTTTGGCTTTCAACGGACATGTTAATTGACTGCTGTACACAGTGTCAAGAAAACAAAGCGACTGTTTACTCAGGAAAATTTTCGATCTTTTTTATTGGTACAAAACCGCAAGACATTAATGAGGAACAAAGTATAAATTCTTTTCTTCAGTTCTAATGCTTTCTCAAAGGATTATTATGTCACACGCCTGTTAACTTAAAAAAAGTCTGTCTATTTTCTGTCTGTCTGTGTATAATAACTCGAGAACCTGGACACTTTTCCGTTAAATTTAGAATATGTGGGGGTTTCTGCTACAATTTGCCGACACATTCCAACTTTTTATTTAAAACTGGACATGTGAAGACCTGAATCTTCGCTCTTCTGAGATGTTAAGCGGCGTAAGTTGTTTATCGGCATTTCAGAACGACTTATCGGTTCCATCTTCTACGGCGAGGCACGGTTTCAATAGTCAAACAATGCTTGACCTTCGAAGATGGGACCTACAGGTTGTCCCGAAACGTCGGTAATTAAGTACCTACCCACGCCGATTAATATCGAAGTAGAAAGGAAGTCACAACTACAACGCGCCAGAAGCTTGAAATCTCACTTGTGAAGAGCTGCGAGTATTTCTTACCGCAACTCGAGCATAACCCGCTAGATTTATCAGAGGAAAAAAATCGTTTCGAAAGAAGTTTGTGGATAAAAATGGAAACACACTTTATGTTTAACGTAATTGATTGAATTATATATATTTTAAGTTTTACCGTTGTAGTGAACAATGCGTGGGAAAAAAATTTCTAGTTGCTTTTCCGTTTCTCATTCGTCTACCACTCTCCGCGTCCACTTTTCATTTTTGCACTTGTTTATGGTTTCATTTGGCAGTGTCGCGTGAAGATGGCATCAGAGTTCACAGTTGCTGTAATTTCTATAAACATTCTCACTACATATGTGCACTAAAATCAAATCAAATCGATATTTATTAGTTGATTCGTATCGTACAGAAGGCTGTGTCTGAGACCGGGAAACTGTTGTTCGTAGCCTTTATGCCTGGTTACACAAACATTACAATATCCGGTTTCTTGGTAAACCACCCGAATATACCAGTAACGAAATCGCGTCTTCAAATAAAATTCCATATTTTAAAACATAATCTCTCTCTGCCTTATCTATAGCTTTTATAAGATCTAGTGAGGTATTATGGTATCTTTTCAGCGAGCAGAACCAAATTTTGTCTGTAAGAGATATTAGAGAAATTCGATGATATCGTTAATGTTGCATACTGAAAGAAAGGCCAGGAGGCGAAAATTATAATTGCGTTAGAGAATTTAACACTTATTGGGAAAGAAGCATTCCGTTTAGTCTTTTTTAAGCGCATTCACAAAATTGCGAAAAGCGACTATCAGCTTCGTCATATCTGTCCGTCCGCATGCAATAACTCGGCTCCTACTGGACAAATTTTCAAGACGTTTAATATTTGAGTATTTTTTCGAAAATCTGCCGGGAAAATTAAAATTTCAATAAAATCTGACAAGAATAACGGGTATTTTACACGAAGACCGATATAAATTTTGATCATAACTCGCTTAGTTCTTCTTAGAATGAAAAATGATTTGGACAAGAGTTTTAGAGACAATCAAAACACACATTTTGTGTTCAATAATATATATTTTTTCCCGAAAATCGTGCCGTTTATGGGATAATGTGGAAAGATGTGGTACGGCCGGAACAGGACACAGCTGACAATGTAATACGGCGCATGCCTTTTGCATGCTGGACAAATAAGGCTACAGATGCACACTCAGAATAGTACTGCTTTTCCTCTGCAACAATGGTTACCCGAATGTTACCTTATACTTTCATTGCCTATCTTGTTTTTGCATAACAAAACATTTGACCTTGAAGTTAACATTTATTTCGGCCTATAATATCGAATATCGACATAAATCTTTTAGTTTTAAAATTACACTTCCCGTTGTGTGTTTACAGAAAGAAATAAACTAATGACCAACGAACATAACTTTTTAGGAAGCTGTTGTGTTCGACGTTCATTTGTTGATTTATTTCTTTATAAATATTTCAGTTAGCCACAAATTTGTAGTGTGTGTGTGTGTAATATTTATCTGCTGTACATAAACAGGGCTGGTGTTTCACCATTGTGACACAAATGCACGGTTGTGACATTAACATTCTTCCGTTTGTGATATAACGTGCCTATTTTATATACATGGATCCGTGCATCGTGAATAGAGTTTAATAATTGTTTTCCAACAAGATGAGACTTATTCGGTTTATTACTTTTCTGTAGGCAGCTCTACATGTTTCGGGTGTTGACACCCATCATCAAGAGCCCGTACAACTGTAATTACAGCTTCTGGTATTGATTAACCGGATATACTACCATGCGGTCTCGTTGTTGAGTTGGGACTGATTCCAACTCAACAACGAGAGCGGATGGTAGTAGACTCGGTTGACCAGTGCCAGAAGCTGTAATCACAGTTGTACGAGCTCCTGATGATGGGTGTCAACACCCGAAACATGTAGAGCTGCCTACAGAAAAGTAATAAACCGAATAAGTCTCATCTTGTTGGAAAACAATTATTAAATAACGTACCTAATTGTAAAGCTGTTTTCAGTATAGCTTAGATAAGCAAACAATGAGCCTGAAAAGGTGTATGGTTTATATGAATCTAAACATGTACAGGTTGTGGAATGCAGGTAATGCATACGTGGATGTGACATTTACCGAATTCATAAGAACTAGGTGAAATTATTAACATGAAGTCACGAGAAAAAAAAAACTGTTGGTACGCTATTTGACAGTATAATTTCTTTTATTGTGGATGGTGACCGTTGTGGATTTGCAAATAAGAGTAGTGACTTTTACTTTGAGCCTACACAAATTTATGTTGAAATTAAAAATTCTTTTCATTCGAGCCAGGAAAATAAACTATTTTAAGTTTTCTTTTTTCAGATATTTCAGAAATTTCCTGAGAATAGTGTCTAATTTTTTTTGCGAACATCACTCTTTTGCTAACTGGATAAAACTCAGCTATTCTTATTTTTAATTCTTCCCATTTTTATCTAGAGCTTATGAAGACTTCTTTGTAAACTAGTGTTAGATACTGCGCAATTTTACAGGTGATTAGGTACGCCTTTAATTTTGTGTGAGAATGCTTATATCTATTTCAATATTAGTTAAAGTACTCGCTTAAGGAATTTGGCTGTGTTTTTATCTTCGTATTGGAATGTGTCACATACACGATAGTTCAAGCTGTAAGTTCTCGTTGCAGGTATCTTACTCTATTATCCCTACCGCAGCTTGCCAGGTATAATTACGTCACTTCCGATTTGTCATGTAATTGCTTTAAGGAATAATTATAAATTTGTAATTTGTATGCAAATTAATTTACGTGCTATAAAAGAACAAAATCTTGCGTCACTTCTTTTGCATGAAAGAATATAAAAATTTTTAAAATTTAATACGTCGCAAATTTCTCTAATTTATTTGAACAATAATTTTGTTATCGAAATTTTTATTCTAAATATGTAGTAGACAAAGATAATCACATATGTCGTGTGGTTTAACATTAAAGAATTCAACACTGCGCCCGGAGAGAGTTTTCATTTCAGCTGGATGTCTGAATAAACAGCAATAATTGTCCTGTACAACATTAGTCGATTTAACTACGTAAGAGTTATTGTAGTGTGTTGGCTGTTAAGGTAGGACCAAATTTTATATGATTTTGAGATCACCTCCTCCTCTTAAAGGGTGAGTCATAGTGAGTCAATTATCCAGCGCAAATAATTAATTAGTTGTCTGTGAAAAAATAACCACATGTGAAAAGAATTCCCGCTTAAATTGATAAATAATCTCTCAACTGAAGTAAATAAAATACATATAACAACACTAAACAGAGATGTGTTCAGACATGAATCTGAGTGCCTTGTCACATTTAACTTGAACAGCTGTGGCAGACAGTGGCGTGCGTGCAGCGTGCTTACTGTGTCAATCTTATACGGACCCGTGTTGGTCTGGCTTGGTACTGGGATGGTCAGTTTATAATCTCACCGTTACCAATGGCGTACTGCTGTAGGAGGTCTGTCATGTTTATGTGCGTGATTCCCCTCTTCTCCTGCATCAGGTTATCACAGTGTGTCACCTTACCACTCCCTGGCCCACCTGGAATAGACATGAAATTAGAAATTAGATCTGCAGTTTCGCGATGGGAAAGAGAATATAATGTCAACGAAAAGCTGAAATAGTATGAGATTTGAAGTTTTGCCTTTTTGATCTTCCCGGCTATTTTTTTTAAAGTGTGTTTTTAACAACGGTGCTAATTGTTGAGATTATGTATTATCTGTCACCCGTCCAGATCTGCCCAGGGGCCCACCCAGCCTCCTATACAATGGGTAACGGGCCTCTTTCCCGGTAAAGCGGCCGGGGCGTGGCGTTGACCAATCACCCCCATCTAGCGCCGAGGTTAAGGAAAGAGTAGAGCTATACCTCTACTCCTCTTCTGGGTCTTCGTGGCCTATTCTCGGGTGAACTGTACCTTTACCTTTACTTTTCTACATTGTCTGTGGTAAATGAACGATTTTGTGTGGCGCATTGGTGGGATGATAGTGAATGGAGAAAACCGAAACATTCGGAGAGACTCTTGTCTCAATGCCACTTAGTCCACCAAAAAAATTCCAAAAGGACTATCCTGGGACTGAACCCGGGGCTAGGCGGTGATCTTCTGGGTACAGACGCGGTGTAGCCTATTAGGTGGCTGGAAACGTTTCGAAGGAGAATGCTGCATCCAGTTTCAGAATGAAAGACCGAAACAGTATGCTCAGCGTCCGCCTGAACGAAATTAAATATCCTTGAAAACAGAGGCAACAGATTCTTCCCAAACGTGGGAACAATCACATTACACTACACGCCGTAAAAGCCCAGAAGGCCATAATTTCGGTATACTACTTACGCTACACACGATAGACATATATGATGGTACAATACCTCAAAACAGGCCATTGTTTTCTCAGTAATTTAACGTTATGTATATTTGATATTGTTAAGTAGACGGAAATAAAATTGATACATTATATGTGCTCTCACATGACGTTTATCACTATTCTGTCGGTAAAAAAGATTGACTCGATGTGTTTTCAAAAGTGTTTTTTTTTTAAAGAAGAAGTCATGTCCTACCCAAGACAAATATAACTGGTACTTTCGGCACTTCAAATTTGACATGGCCACCGTTTTGCATTGGGAACTGGCCATCTGGCGGTGTAGTAGCAAAGCGTGGGTCCTCTTCCATACGACCCCATGCCTCGCGGCCCCCATGCTGCTGATCCTCGAAGACCTGCGAACCATTCTGTCGTTCTGCAAAAACACAAAATGCAACACAAATTTTCAGCTGATGGCATATAAAACACAAGAATTGAAGTTTTGTCGGTATACTGTCCCTGTGTGGCAAGTCATCCTAGTCACGGAAGCGTTGGCCATTTGGCCGCGACTGACGAAAACTGTCTGTTGTTATGAAGCAGTTTGAGAGGGACGAATGATTCGGTCGGTAATGCAGCTTCAAGATTTGCCAATAGTAAAGTTATATGTCAGTGGAAATGCATCGTATTCTATAAACATGTCCTTCAAGAAATTTTCGAGTTCATGGAATGCACAGTCATTAAAATAATAAACTTTATTTAAGGGTTATACTTTCAAACTCGGCTGCAACATTATGAACGGGACTGAATCGTCTGTGACGTTGTAAACGATTGTTGTTACAACCGAGAATTGTAACGTTACGGTTAACAGTGAGGAAAAGATTGGTAGTACAGAGTATCTGACGTTATAGACGGGGTTTCGCATAGACTGATGTCGTTATAACCGGGTTTCGACTGTAATTTATAACAAAACAGACAATTTACGTATAACGTAACATTGAGGCGCGTTCGTGCACCACTGTTGCAGTGGAAAGGTAACAAGTATTGCATATTGTGAGAATGTGTTGTAGTCTTAAGTAACGAGCATGCAATGTGCATGCCCCATATTTCACTGTGGCCTGCCCGACTGTAAAAGTTTTTCGAAAATTTCGCAAAAAAAAAAAAAAACGTTATTGGGCATAAAATGTGTGTTTTGATTTCCTCTACACCTTTTGGCTGAAACATTTCTCATTCCAAGAAGAACTGTGCGAGATATGATCAAAATGTTCATTGATCTCAACGGAAAACACCCGTTATTCTTATCAAATTTTAACGAAACCTGAATTTTCTCGACAGATTTTCGAAGAATAGTCAAATGTCAAATTTTGTGAAAATCCGTCCTGTAGGAGCCGAGTTGTTTCATGCGGACGGACGGACAGACGTGACGAAGCTAATAGTCGCTTTTCGAAGTTTTGCGAACTTGGCTAAAAACGGATTAATGGGAGTGTTATCTGTAGAAATTATAGCTATAAATGGGAATAGTGGAATGAAAAGTCGAGTGACAGGTGCAAATATGCTTGTGAATGGCGAGGTAAGACAAGTTAACTACGGAGAACGTGGTGATGTCCAGTCGTTCACTGGTATTGTTTGAGGACAGTTATAAAAAAAAATTAGACTACAAAATGATGTCTGGTAACGGAACTTTTTCTGAGGATAGATGGCGGTCAAGCAATTTTTTTTAACATTCACTTTGATGAACCGCTGGCATTAGGTAAACTATATTTGGGATGGAAATAGATCGCTATATTGTTACAGGTTTTTTTGTGTTATGTTTTATAAGTAAACAATTACTAACATGACGATGATGCGGATTTTGTGGTTATGTTCGGCAACTTTACGGGAGGCTAAAAACAATATTCATATAAATGAAACTAAACACAAGAAACATTGCTAACAGACAGCCATAGGTAGACGTCTATTGAATAGGAAATTTTGCTGTTAATTTTTCTTGGCACCCTTTATTTTGAATTTTATTTCGCCTCCAGAAATAAAATATTACTTCTTGTAAGAAAGAATTTTCATGCCTTGTGTTATGGTTTCGAAAACTTTATTTTTCATTCTGAACAACAAAATATTTGAAATTGATTTTTCGGGAATTTATTGGCGTTTAAGATAAATTAACCACGAATGGGATGGAAAGCAAACTGATTATTGCAAGAGTTAGGATCTAATAATTAGGGCGAATCAATGAGCTGCATGTCCCTCATGACAGTGTAATTTGTCATAACCCACTAATATACACTCTTATATGAGAGAGGACAAATTTGACAGGCCCCTAATATACCAACATGTAAGCATGTTTTGTTTTTACAAAAATGTAAGGAGAAGCATTTTTTGTGGACTCAACATATTCACAGAAATTGTGTTTGCAAGTGGATTGTCTATTAGTGCGGGGATCTCAGTTTGGGGAATTGTGTGGGTTACGAAAAAAATTTCTGTTTCAAGAAAGACATAGAGCGCTGATGAGGTAAGCTATGGAAGGAGATCACTTCAGTGAGCAAAGCAGAGGGTAGGGGAGGGGAGGGTAGCCTTAGACAGGATACTGGAAAATAGGTTTTGTTGATGTTAAGTCTAACTGGCTCAGAATAAATCCAGTGTCAGATTTATATTATCTTGCTAAACTTTACAGTTTTACTGTATCATCTGCTTTTCTTAAAGGAATTTTCATGTAGATGGATTCAGTTATCGTTCGGCGTCTTTAAGGAAAATGGCATGCTGTAAATTTTCAGATTACAAATCGATATTGAAATCAGCACATAGGCTCGATTATTTCTTTGTTAATTGTAATGAATTTTTATTAAATTTTAATTTTTTTTATTCCATAGTTTAATGGAATTTATTTGTTTGCGAACTTTTTAAGAATAACACGTGTGGAAAAGTGAGAAATGAACACATAATTTTAATTCGGAAACGTGAGGTAAAATGCAACTTCGGAGACCTAGGCATAGATGGGAAGATTGGGAGGATAGTATTAAAGCAACTATGAAAAAAAATGGGGTGTGAGAAGGTTGAACGGATTTATGTGGATCTCATGTTTATTGGACCGTGCATAATCTTGATAGTTGCTTAAAGAGAGACCAACTTGATGTCACTTGCTATTTTATTTCATTATTTAATGCTCAACATGTTTCGGATGTTAATACATCCGAAACATGTTGAGGATTTATGTGGATTAGGAATGGGTCTAGTAGCGCTATCTTCTTTGCTTGTGACGGAATTTAGGGTTTGCTGAAGGGTAGAGAGCTTCTTTACGAATCGGGTAGTGCGGTAGAAAATGTTGTAAGTTGATCTGAGTCAAAACATGAACTAAAATATTGTCACAGCTGAAATATTCAGCACATCCATCACGCGTCATCATTGCAAAAACAAGGAAATTGTATTTTTTTTTACACTATCTGTTTCATTACAGTCGCAACGGGTCAAAGGGCACATGCCAGTCAATTCTTCTGAGGCGGAAGATTTTAGTTTGGAAGCATATGTCTTGGTATATTCAATCTTTATTTGCCGAATTATAACTTCAGTTTATGTCGATGTATTGTGGAATTATTGACTTACCTGTGTCCAGACAGATGCCCATAGTCCAGGAAGTATCGGCAGTTCCAGCACCGGCTGATGCGGTAGTCTGCACAGTGTATTTTGATTCACCACTTGCTCACACGCGACGTAGAAATAAAGCACTACAACTTATGTCCCGATGCTTTCGCAAGTCCGATTCTCACTCCTCATTTGCGCAACTTCATTGCGTAATCGAATTCATCTCCTTGCGAAATAACTACATTGTCCTGTACGTGGTCCTATAGAAACGAAATCCATACCACACTACATTCTCAGTTCATTTCTTCTTTTTACTCATGCTTTAACTTGTCCTTTCTTTACATTCCATAAGAATTTGCTAGTTTGAAACAGTAGTGATATTTGCATTACGTGTAACTTGTACTTGCGATGGAGAAACTCACCGAAGGATATTTGCGCCACCAGTAGAAATACTTCTATACACATTCGTCGAAATGTTTTTTGATTTTGTATTTGAACACCCAGAGCTACAGTGATTCATCCGATGCAAAGAACACCTTTCCTAAAAAGACCGTAGCGCGTATCAAAATGTCTGGTTTTTCGGTTCAGTAACTGTGACGTTACGCAAAGCCACACACAGTATAGTTTCATGCTATCAGTAGCCACTGGTCAACTGATGCTTGTAGGAAAATCGTTCACTCGATGTCGGCGGTTGGGTGAAGAATTGACGTTATTTTGTTTGAATAATATATGTGTCCTTCCCACTCGAGAACCCCTGCACCCCTCGGCAACCTGGCGGGACCTGGGGTCTTCGGGTACACAATGACCCACGCTGCAGTGAGTAGCGCCACGACGCCGCCGTCTCGCTGGTCAGTACTAGTGGACGTGTGGTAGAAGCGCGGAAAATTTACCGGGCGGGGCGTCGTTATGGGAGACGAAGTGGTATCCATGCGCACCCGAACGTTCATTACCGCATTCACGCGTTTTGTCGTTTTTATACAGCCTGTGTTTTTGTTATCTTGGTTACTAAGCAACGGAATTTTAGGACTGTGTCCACTGAGAATGCGGTAGTGTATTGGTTTGTTCCACTGTTTGATGAAAGACTTGTCGGGCCATTGCGTGGCAAGGAAATGTTGTCTTCATGGCCTGACTTCCTTCGTTTGATTCTTTTGGGGATCCCAGAAGTTGAACCTATACGCCTTGTATCCCTATTGCTTGTTTTCCATATTTATAAAGGTGAAAGCATGTCTCTTGTGTCATGTTTTACATCACTGTCAGATAAAATCAAATGAAATGAAATATTTATTAGTTGAATCGAATTGTACAGAAGGCCGTGTCTGTTATTCTCAGGTTCATAGCCTTTATGTACTTACTTACTTACTTCATGGAGCAGAGACCTTCTTTAGAATCTAACCGGTTCTCAGCTAGTCATGAAATTTCCCGCATTTTATGGAACCCGAACGTTCATTACCGCATTCACAACAGTCCGCCACCTGTCCGTATCTAGCTTTAATGTACAGTTCTACAAAATATTTTTTATATATTTTGTATCTCAATTTTCTACCTATGTTTCCAATACCAAAAATCTCTCCAAGCTTTACGAACCAAAAGTTATTGCGCTGTCATGCCTTCAGGATATATAGCGCCGAATTGTAGGATGACTCATGCATTGGAAGGGGTGTGGAAGGAGCCGGTAGTAGCCTGTTTCAAGGTGCTGTGCCGGCTGTCACCTAAAGACAATGCGTAAAAGCATGTGAATCTGTCATGATAGTGTCTCGGTGTACATCTGACCTGGGGAGCTCGTAAATGAAACCGAGTCAAAATAATAGAATAGTGTACTTGTTAGCAGTCCTTCTTGAGTAGAGTAATTACATTGTAATTACATTACTTTTTCAAGCTGTATTGCTCGTATGTAAGTTTCCGGGCTGCAGGCTATAGCCTGCAGCCCGGACACTACTCCAGCCTAACTGTACCTAACCTCCAACCTACAGCAAACCAAGAACTAAACGACCAATGTGGTAATCAACATTATAGTCGCGAGCTTTTGATGATGAGCATGGTAATGCCCGAAACATGTTGAGCCTATAAGAAGCACAGTAAAATAATAAGTGGCATCTATTTGGTTTTTATTCTTCAGTTATCACAATGATGCACGGTCCAATAAACATTAGATACATTTTTACATGCTTGTGCGCCTTTACGACAGTTCTATTCGATCGTGGGTTGTTTTATGATAACCTATACTTATTTAAAGTAACACGAAAAATTCCATGCTTGATATTACCACTATATCATTGACAAAATATTAGGACGCCTAGAGGAAATTACATTTGACGTGAAACAGAACGATATAAATTAGGGTACGCGTACTATAATCATGAAAGTCAGAAAGCCAGCACATATGTTTGTGACTTTCCTCCCACTAAAATAGGTGGCCTGAAATTTCTTACAGGTCAACTCCATCATATTTACATAGCAAAAACCTTCTAACGTCGTAGAGTAGATATTTCCGGGTAACGCTGTCTGAGAAAACGATTCCTGCCGGTTCTTTCCGTTCTCAAGCAAAATATTGAAGAAAAATTTCTTATTTATTATCTACATGCCGTGTGGCTGTGAATAATACCAGTTTGTTGGAACTGACTGACACTTCTCTACGCTTTATCACCGTTCACCAGTCATACGTATGTGTTTCGACGCTTAATTCGCTTTGCCTTCTGTGACTGTGTTATGCATTACCATAATTGTCACGTGCATGACAATTTGTCTACATCATCAGTTTTAACCCATTTGGGGCCTCTTTTTTAGTCTGATTTTGAAATTAAATATTGTAGCCTGTTGATATATAGCACTTTCTATGTTTAAATCATAACAGTAATCAACGCGTTTAAAATAGCTTTGTTGTATCCTTGATCCTCTGTAAATAAAAGAATGTTAATTTTAACAACCTGTGTTACGTCATATTTGAAACAGAGACTTTCGTAAATAAATTGTTTTGACCCTGGGGCACGGACGTAAAACTATTTGTATTTCGTGTCCTTTTCTTTATTTTTTTTTTAAATTAGAAATCTGGAATTGTAAGTTCTTAAAATAGATTACGTTATAGTCGTTGTGCGAGTTAGAACAGCTGTCGGGGAAGGACGTAAAGTTCAGTACACGAGTGATGCCTTCACCAATGTTTCTTACAGGAGTTATTTCTAGAATAGAAGAGATGTGTCATAAATAATTCCACTGATAATAAAGCAGTTGTATTCACTGGAATGAGACGATATGCACTTGGAAGCTGTATCTTTTTCATAGTTATGCGTCTGTCAGGAAATTTGCTATAGACATAAAAGGGATGAGAACATTAGGATGTCATGCCATAGTAGTAATAAAGGGTAAAGTTCGGCCGGTAACTTGCCATGAAGGGTCCGGGGGGGGGGGTAGAAGTGTACCTCTACCCATTTTTCACTTCGGCGCTAGAGGAGGGTGGATGGTCAACGCCACACACCAAACGTTTTTACCCCTGCGAACGAGCCCTGGTAACCATTGTACAGGTGGCTGGGTGGGACCCAGGGCCTGTTTGGACGTTAATTGAGAAGATAGAACCTCTTACCACCACCGGGTTTCGAACCCCGGACTGTGCAGCCTGTAACGATTTGTCGTCGTCCTCGTCCTCGTAGTTGTAGTAGTAGTAGTAGTAGTAGTAGTAGTAGAAGAAGAAGTGGCAGCAGCAGCAGTAGTCATAGTAGTAACAGTTCGAGGAAGGTATGGGCTGCAAGAGGCTTTTATCTTCTACAGTAGCTGTACCATACGTCTTAGTGGCGTGGTGGTCAGTTAAGCAGAGGCAACTTAAACTTCGTGGTGGTATTTTCAATAGCGTTGATCCCATTGTGGCGTTGGTCGGGGTGGTGGTGGGGGTGTTGAAAAAGGACGTCAACACATTCTATAGCCGTGTCTTACCTCAGGCGTTTAGTTGCCTTATTTTTACTTTGGAGGGCTGTGTTCGCTGCCAGAGCAGTCCATGTGTAATGTGTGGGGAACCAAATTGTAAAGAGACAGATTTTGGTCCGAGAATTTCTTCTGTCACTTACCAATTTCATTCCACCAAATGCGTCACACTATGTGATCCCTCATCCAGGCGATGGGGAGTAGACCCATCAGGAGCCTCTGTTCCGCAGAACTATAAATGTATTACAGGTGCTTCCCCTGGGTATGGTGGCACCTTACCTCATTACACGTCTGTTAATTTCCTGACTCCCATTTTCAATTATTCTTAGTTCCATTCGCGGAGTCAGAATACTCCGTTTATTGCAAAGTAATCATGGCTGTAATAATGCATATGGAAAATCGTAATTCAAGTGTAAAGACCAGACCTGTACACACAGGATAGCGCAGTCGGTATAGCAACTCCCTACGGCCTGGACGGTCCGGGGATAAATTTCCGGTGGGAGAGAGATATTCCGTACCCGTCCAGATGTGCCCTGGGGCCCACTCGGCCTCCTATAAAATGGGTACCGGCTCATTCGCTGGGATAAAGCGGCCCGGAGCGTGGCGTTGACCACCCACCATTATGTAGCACGAAGTTAAAGAAAAAATAGAGCTATACCTCTAATCCCCCTTTGGGCCTTCGTGGCCTATTTTACGGTGAACTTTATCTTTTACTGTACACACAGCAGGTGGGGTGTGGGTAAATTACGACTGCGCAGTGTTGCGAATGAGTTATTTTCAGGCTGTGATACCACATCACATACCAACACTCCACAATGAAAGGCCGTAGTGGTTAATGTAAGCTGAGTATGTAAACTGAAATCGAAATTAATTTATTGGTATATTTCTGGGATGGGAGCATGGACTGGATTGATATGGTTCAGGTTAGGGACAGGTTGCGGGCTGTTGTGAATGCGGTAATGAACATTCGGTTTTCATAAAATGCGGGGAATTTCTTGAGTAGCTGATTACCTGTTAGCTTCCAGGTAGGACTGTGCTCATTGGGGTTAATTAGTTGGTTAGTTATTTCATTAATTATTAATTAGTATGTTTTGCATTCGATATTTTTCTTTTACCAGGAATTTTGAGTACACAAACCCTGTGTCTTTTTCTAATATTGTAGCCGACTAACGCCTCGGTAACATGAAATTTCTCAGGCGTCTTTTAATTTTAGCTGATTGTTTGACTGCTATCACCTTTTTATTGTAGCTGATTTATTGATACCAAATTGTTGTTTTTAACAATCACTCACCTCAAATTTGGCACTGTTTACGCCTCTGTCCGCTAAACACCACTATACTCAAAATCGCCCACATTGTACTTCTACCCCTCACTCTCAAGGGCGACACCTCCGACGCCGCCCCTCTAGTGATTGGTCGGACAACAAAAGGGTTTTACTTTCGTCTGATGACCAATTAAAAAAATTCTCATAAGCGAGCTTAAATTTCCATGGGAGGGAAACGCCCACAACATAGCCGGAAATCGCTAATTTCTTCACCGAAATAAACCATAAATTTTGTAAACACAGTGCCATACAGAATTTCCAAATATCGAGTCCTCGCACTGCTTTGAAGTTGTCACATCCTGAGGGAAATGGGTAAAGCCGAGAGGGTTGAAGGACAGGAATCTCTTCACAGAGCGGGTGGTCCAACAGGCTACTAATGTTCGGCTAGAATATTTTGTTGTTACAGAATACATATTAGGAAAAAAATCTGTATTTTGGGGTTTAAATTTGTAAAATCACGAAAATTATCCGTAAGTTTTATTTATTATAGAATGTGACGCTGCGCCTGTTTTTAAATAGTTACCCATGTTTCGGAGGAGCTGACTAACTCCTTCTTCAGGGCCTAAGTCGTCCAATATTGTTCTTGCGCTACTTAGACACTGGAGACGGCAACAGCAAACTCCTTGCAAACCACGATAACTATTTACCAATCAACACGGCGCTATATCCCAGAAGAATTGAATTTTCATCGATGCAACTGTGATCATTTCAAATATCGTGAAAACATGATTATATTCATTACAAAATATTTGTGTATCATGCACCTAATTCTAGTCTGTGAGTAGGCCTACTGTGTAGTTGAGTCTGTGTATCAGACACCGCAACATAGCGTTCAAGTATAGACGTGAATATTGTAATGTTTAGAATTTCCAAGTCCAACACTTTAACCGCTTCTGACGAGGACTCTTTCACAGTAACAACATACGATTACTTACATAAGCGACCTTGGCTGTCAGGTCTGTCTAATAAAGGCAGCTATGTGCGTGCCGTCTGTATAAACGTTGTTACTGATTACAGGTTTCTATATATATATATATATATATATATATATATAAAATTAAATGAAGGTATTCAGTGAGTCCGATTGAAGGCGTTATAATTCTGAAAGGAATGTTTCCAAGAAGTATGGGTCAATATTTCTTTTTTTGGCTGTTGTTTTCTTTTATATCGATTCTATATTGTTTGTGACATGTCTTAAAACCACGCCCTATGGACGTACCAATAGTATAAGTGTTGGTAGTGTAAGTGCTTGTCAAGGAGTGACAGACTTGATCAATGAATTTTATGTTTTGCTGACCGTGCATGCTGGTACAGCTCTGGGTAAATGCCCAACTTGATGCACAATTGCGTTATATAATACGTTTATTATTATAATCCTTTACATGTTTCGAGCAACTCTGTGCTCATCATCAGGAAGTCAAATTGTATTAACCTTTTGGCGCCGGAATTATTTTTTTTAAATTTTAGCACACCTGTATACAAAATGTGAATAATACAGGCAACAAATACGTTAGAATTATAAAACAAACTGCATTTTGAAGAGAAAAGAACGGAGATTATATACCATGTTTAAAATATTCAGTATCTATATTTGTTGAATAAATATATAAAATGCAACTTTAGAGGTTAGCGG